>VOFC01001244.1_pt1 | contig 244547 bp, 452 predicted proteins | sample 5384161 | NCBI WGS metagenome assembly VOFC01 (sample SAMN12384722, study PRJNA508395) | human gut metagenome | isolation source: healthy gut B | host: Homo sapiens
TGAGCAGTAATGAACCGTTGGCATACAGGGTTAGACCAAAGTCCTTAGAAGAATATGTGGGACAAGAACATGTTCTAGGAAAAGACAAAATTTTATATAGAACAATCAAAGCAGATAGGCTTACAAGTTTAATATTATTTGGACCTCCAGGTTGTGGAAAAACTTCTTTAGCTCAAGTAATAAGTGAAACAACAAAGTATAAATTTTATAAAATAAATGCTGTAACAGCTGGTGTAGCAGATATAAAAAATGTAATTGAAGAAACAAAAAATTTATGTTAAATCCTACAGGAAAAGCAGTTTTGTTTATAGATGAAATTCATAGATTCAATAAACCTATAAATAGAGCTTTAGAAGATGTGGAAAGTTTGGGCAAGCAAAGATACAGGAGAGCAGTATTTGCCCAATGCATATTAGAAATCCGAAAAGAACCATCCCCAATCAGAAAAACATCCCCAATACGAAAAAAAAGATGAATTGGCTAAAGCAAAAAATAGATACAGAAGTAGCAAAGAAAATTTGACGAATTTAATATTTTTGAAGATTGAAGATTATAACAGATTTAGATGGGGATAAAGTTGCAAGAATTATGGGTTGTTTAGTCCAAAGATATTATAAAGAGCAACCTGATTTGTATAACAAAAGAAAACGATTAGAGCAAACCCCCCTACAATAGCTAGCCAAAATACAAAAACGAACGACGAGGATAATAAAATTAAGCAACTACCGATGTTTGCCGAAAAAGAGTATTTAGCAAGAACTATTTCTACAGGTGAAAATTATGCTTATTTAAAAAAAATAGGCGAAGGATGTAGTAATATGTGTACATATTGTGCAATTCCATATATAAGAGGCTTATTTATAAGTAGAAAGATGGAAAATCTTAGAAGAAGCTAAAATGTTAGCCAACAAAGGTGTAAAAGAAATTATTGTTATTGCTCAAGATACAACTAAATATGGAGTAGATTTATATGGTGAATCAAAACTTGCTGAACTTCTTCAGAAAATAAGTGAAATTAAGGGAATTGAGTGGATAAGATTTTTATATAGCTACCCAGAGGGCATTACAGACGAACTAATTGATACAGTTAAAAATAATGATAAAATTTGCAAATATTTTGATATTCCAATTCAACATATTTCAAATGATGTATTAAAAAGAATGAATAGAAAAACCTCAAAAGAAAATATTGTAAACCTAATAAATAAAATAAGAAAAGAAATTCCAAATGTTATCCTAAGAACAAGTTTAATAGTAGGATTTCCAGGTGAAACAGAGCAAGATTTTACAGAATTATTAGATTTTGTTAAAAGCACTAAATTTGATAAACTAGGTGTGTTTAAATATTCTAAAGAAGAAAATACACCAGCTGCCAAAATGCCAAATCAAATACATTATATGACAAAAAACTCTAGATATAGGAAAATAATGAGTGAGCAAAAAAAGAAATTTCCAAGAAAAAACTTGAGGAACAAATAGGAAAGAAAATGCAAGTTTTAATTGAAAATGTTTCTTTTGATGGTAAATATTTGGTGGGTAGAACAAGGAATGATGTACCAGAAGAAGATGGAATTGTGTATATTAAAAAAGAACAGATAAAAATGAAAATTTGCTAAATCAGTTTATTTGGTGTAAAATAGTAGATGTAAGTGATTATGATTTAATTGCAGAAGTTGAATAATAGAAAAAAAGGAGGGAGCTAGAATGTCAAAACAAAGAAGTATTTCAAGTGAACAACTGCTATATATATTGATGAATAAAAGAGAAGAAGAAAATCAAAAAAAAGGAATAATAAAAAAAGAATTAAAAAAAGATAGTTGCAAAATATTAGGATTATTTCCATATAAGAGCAAAGTAACTGGAGAAGTAAAAGCTGGAAGACTATTTTTAATAAGTGAATTACACGATGGATATCAGTATGATATTATATATGATGAAACAGGAGATGTAATTGCGTATAATGATTATAGCGAAAAAAACGGATTGACAATTGCAAAGGAAATTGAATTAGATAAGGAAAGATTAGAAAGACAAATTGATTTAATAAGAGGAAAAGATGTAGAAGATGACGACAACAATAGCTCAAGTAATAATGATACATCAAAAGCAGGAGATGGAAGAGACTTAGCCAGTAAAGAACATGAAGAAAAAAACGCAAAAATAAAACAGAAGAACCTAAAAAAAATTGAAACAGGCGAAGTTGACATAAATCAAGGACAACTAAGAAATCTAAAAGATGATATTTCGATGGACCATAGAACAAGAATAAGATTAGATACAGTTATTAATGGGCAAGAACTATGGAGAATTTTAGGAATACAAGAATCCTTGAATGGAAGAATGCCTAAGGGAGTATCTGAAAGAGCTTTTCAAAAGGATATTTAACAAGAATAGATTCTAAAGAATTATGTGAATTAGAGGCTTCAAGAGGAGAAAAGGTAAAGACAAGAAAAGCAGAAGATACATTTGCAATTGTATCACCTAGTGGAGATATTGTAGAACTTGATGAAGGCGTTATTGAGCCTGTAGACTTAGGCCCAAGAGAAGATAGATTACTTCAAGAACAAAATAGGGAAAGATGGGCAGATGGAGAACATACATTTAAACCAGCAACAGATATGACATTAACTAGAACATCAATGTGGAGAATAAAAAATGTTAATTCAAGATTTACAGCAAATGAAGAATGGTTTTTGGGTGTTGATTATAATGAAGATTATGTAAGAAACGGAAGCAAACCATCTGATTCAAGATACTTAAAAAGAGGTATCTATAATACAAGGTTCAAGAAATACAGACAAAGTATATAGTAAAGATAGCACTGAAGCGAGAACAAATCCAACAATAGAGTACAAATTAGAGGATGCCTATGAAGCACCATAATTCAAAAGAACAAAAACAGATGGATCAATTAGAAAAAAGTGATTCTAATGAAGCAAAAAATGTAAGAAGAGAACATCAATCAGAATTAGAAAAAGTTGTAGAAAAACTAACTCAAAAATATGGTGAAAACTATAGGGACGAAATAACACAAAAAAGTTGAAGAGGAACACAAAAAAGGTAATGATGTAGAAGAAATAGAAAAAAATGTCAAAGAAGAAATAGATGAATTAGAAGATGAAATGTTTAGACACGGAAGAAGAAGAGATATGTAGTAAAAGTTTTTTTACGAAAGGATATAAAGAATGGAACAACAAAATTTAAAAGGAACAATAGAAGCAATTCTTTTTTGCTGCTGGAAGAGAAGTTTCAAGCAAAGAACTAAGTTTAGCCTTAGAAAAGTCCAAAGATGAAATTGAAGAAACAATTTACCAAATGAATTTGGAATACAAAGATAATGATAGAGGTATAGAAATAATAAAGACAGAGGACAATTATCAATTAGCAACAAGAAAAGAATATTATGAACAGGTGTATAAAATTATTGATAAAAGAAATAAACCAAAACTTTCAAATGCAGCAATAGAAACACTTTCAATAATTGCATATAATCCTAGAATATCTAGAGCAGAGATTGAAGCTATTCGTGGTGTTAATGTTGATGGTACTATGTATAAATTGCTTGAATATGGATTAATAGAAGAAGCGGGAAAACTAGATTTGCCTGGAAAACCAATGTCATATAAAACAACAAACGAATTTTTAAAAATGTTTGGATATAGTAGTCTAAATGACTTACCAGAACTTCCAAAATATAAATTAGATTCTAATAATCAAATTATTATTGATGAACTAATTGAATCAGAGACTCCAATGCCGAGTGGGCAAGGGAATGATTGACACAAAATGGGACCAAAAAGAACCGACCCCGATGGTCCCACATAGGGGAGAAAGGAAAGATTATGGGAGATAATAAAAATTACGTAAAAGAAATAACAAATATAGACGAAGATTTTGCAAAATGGTATACAGATATCGTTAGAAAAGCAGAACTTGCAGATTATACAGATACAAAAGGATGTATAGCAATAAGACCTTATGGGTATGCTATATGGGAAAATATTCAAAATTATGCAGACAAAAAATTTAAAGAAGTAGGAGTACAAAATACATATTTTCCAGTATTAATACCAGAAAGCCTACTTCAAAAAAGAAAAAGATCACGTAGAAGGATTTGCACCAGAAGTTGCTTGGGTTACAGAAGCTGGTGGGGAAAAATTAGAAGAAAGATTATGTATAAGACCAACATCAGAGACAATATTTTCTTCAATGTATTCAAAATGGTTAAATTCATGGAGAGATTTACCATATGTGTATAATCAATGGTGTAGTGTATTAAGATGGGAAAAAGAAACAAGACCATTTTTACGTTCTCGTGAATTTTTATGGCAAGAAGGACATACAATACACGAAACAGCAAAAGAAGCTCAAGAAAGAACATTACAAATGTTAAATATATATGTAGATGTGGCAGAAAATTTACTTGCAATTCCAGTAATTAAAGGAATAAAAACAGAAAGCGAAAAATTTGCAGGAGCTGACGAAACATATACAATAGAAGCAATGACTTATGACGGAAAAGCACTTCAATCTGGAACATCACACTATTTTGGACAAAACTTTACTAAACCATTTGATGTAAAATTCCAAAATAGAGAAGGAAAACAAGAATATGCATACCAAACATCTTGGGGAATATCTACAAGATTAATAGGAGCAATAATTATGGCTCATGGTGACAATAGAGGACTTAAACTACCACCAAGAGTTGCACCAATACAAGTAGAAATAATACCAATTGCACAACATAAAGAAGGTGTTGAAGAAAAGGTTTCAGAAATTTATGAAAGACTAAAATCAAAATTTAGAGTTGAAGCAGATTTTAGAACACACGTATCACCTGGAGTAAAATTCAATGATTCAGAAATGAGAGGAATACCACTTCGCTTAGAGATGGGTCCAAGGGATATAGAAAATGGTGAATGTGTATTAGTTAGACGTGATACATTTGAGAAAATCACAGTAAAATTAGATGAGCTTGAGGAAAAAGATTACTGAGATTTTAGATTTGATTCAACAAAATATGTTTGATGTTTGCAAAAAAAGAATGGAAGCTAAAACTACTGTTGCACATAATTTAGAAGAATTTAAAGCTAATATGGATAAAGAACAAGGATTTATTAAAAGCAATGTGGTGCGGAGATCCTGAATGTGAAGCCAAAATTAAAGAGCTAACAAGTGCAAAATCTAGATGTATGCCTTTTGAGAAGGAAGATATTGGAGATACTTGCGTTTGCTGTGGTAAGAAGGCTGATAAGTTTGTTATTTGGGGTAGACAATATTAGGAAGAAATTTTGTAAATAAAAAAATATCTTAAGTGAGAGTTAGATGAAACTAGCACTTAAGGTATTTTTTGAATTTAAAAGTACACAAAAAAAAGGTAAAAGTTTTATATTTGATGTTAAGATAGATTTGAGACGCGAAGAAGGTAGTGATACTATTTCATCTATAGAAAGAATTGTTACAATATGAATTAGTAATACTTATGGCAAAAAAAGAATTTTAAGCAATATAAATTAGCGATAGTACTTAAAATTGGCTAATGTTACAAAAATCTTATATTTGTGTTACATTTGTAAATGCAATTGAAAACGGGCGCATAATGTGGTATATTTTAATTACAGGATGTGATATACGTTTTGCGTTAATAAAAGCGAAAGGATGAAAGGTTATGTTAAAAAACAAGGGAATAACACTAATTGCTTTTGGTAGTAACAATAATAGTTTTACTAATTTTAGCACGGCATAAGTATAAGTATGCTAACAGGGCAAACTGGAATTTTGAATAGAGCATCGGAGGCAAAAATAAAAAATCAACAAAGTCAACAAGAAGAAGAAAATTCGTTGAATGATATGGAAACATTAATTGCAAATTATGCTGGATTAAAGAATATTGATTTGAATAATACAAATCCGCTAGGAATAGTACCAAAAGGAGCAACAATAATTGAAGATGATGCCAGCAAAGGGATAGTTATTAAAGATAAAAAAATTATAATGAATGGGTATGGGTAGAAGTGCCTAAAAATAAAGCTTTTTCAGGAATATCAATAGATTTAACTAAAGAACTTACAGAACAAAACTATAAAGATATTGAAGATAGAATGATAGAATATGCATCAACATATAGAGAGGGGAAAAAAAAGAGCCAAGGATGTGACTATAAAGATGAATGGTATGAAGGATGTGGATTAAGTAAAGAAGAATATAATAATGCGTATCATTCAATGTTAAAAAGCGTGTATAACTATGGTGGATTTTGGATAGGAAGATATGAAGCTGGAATAGAAGGAAGTGTAACAGACATAACAAAGGTAAGAAATTCACATAGTGATTTAGGAACAGACAAAGCGATAATCCAGAAGAATGCAATACCATACAATTATATATACTGTAGTGAAGCACAAACTTTAGCTAATAATTTAATGCAAAATGTTAATTATATAAGCAGTTTGATGTTTGGAATACAATGGGATTTGGTATGTAAGTACTTAGAAGAGGAAACAGATTTAACAGAGAAAGATATTAATTTTGATAGTAGTAAATGGGGAAATTATAGTGATGCCAAAATTGAAAATATCAAAATGGGGAAAATATAATGTACTTGATAGTAAAACATATAAGCTTGGGATATGGAGCAACATAGATAATCCTTTGACAAAGGAAAATACAGGTGATTATAAATGGATATTCATAGGTACCGGAATATCGGAATATACAAACAGAAAAAATATATATGATTTTGCAGGAAATGCGTGGGAATGGACATTAGAAAAAAGTTCAAATGATGAGTCACCTTGTGTTAGCAGAGGTGGATATTTCTACTATGTTGGAAATGATGGACCTGCTTCATATCGTGGCGCAAGTGGTATAAATGGAAGTGACTATCATTTTTCATTTAGAGCAACATTTTATGAGAAGTAAAAATGGAGGGAGAATAAAATGACAAAAGCTAAAAATGAATATGGAATAACTTTAGTTGCATTAGTTGTAACAATAATAGTTTTGCTAATTTTAGCACGGCATAAGTATTAGTATGTTAACAGGACAGAATGGAATTTTGAACAGAGCAGCGGAAGCAAAAGAAAAGACAGAAACAGCAAATAAAGATGAACAAAGAAAATTAGCACAAGCAGAAGCTTTGATGAGTCCTGAGGACATAGAATATAATGGGGTAACAATACCAAAAGGATTTGCTCAACGAAAATAGTAGGAGAAGATTCAGTAGATGCAGGACTTGTAATAATAGATGGTAGTGGAAACGAATATGTATGGGTAGAGGTACCAAAAACTATATATAAAGATTCAAATTATAATACTAACGGAGAGCCAAGTTCATCAACAGACTATTCTAAAATAGAAGCCTGCTTAAAAGCGTATACAAGTGACTACAGTGATGCAAGTTATAGTGATACAAATCCAAAATTTACAACACTATATCAGAATATGTTAAAAAGTGTATATGAAAATGGAGGATTTTGGATAGGAAGATATGAGGCAGGAATTGAGGGAGATACACCAAGAACAGCTCATAATGAAATAAGTGATAAAATGGTAGTAAAACAAAATAAAATACCATATAATTATATAACTAGAGATGAAGCACAAAAGCTAGCATGTGAGATGAATTATGAGAGATACACTAGTAGTTTAATATTTAGAATACAATGGGATTTGGTTTTAAAATATATTGAAACAAAAGAAAATAATTACAGATTCAGAAATAGATACAAAATTAATTTCGAAAAGTACAACAATAGGAAATTATTATGAGAATTTATGGAATATAACAAATGAATTTGCGAAGTACTCAAAAAATTCAGGAGCAAGTTTTACGAAATGTCCATATCAAAAGAAATCAAGTGAAAGTGTGTTATTAACGACAGGAGCTAGTGACAGTTTTTCATTAATGAATATATATGATATAGCTGGAAATGAAAGAGAATGGACATTAGAGTTTTATAATAATGATAACCAATGCGTAGGTAGAGGGATTAGTTATGATGACAATGGGTTGAGTGACTCTGCTAAAAGTAGAGATTATAGCAAAAATGATTATAGTAATTATCATATTGGGTTCCGTATTGGCTTATGGAAATAAAATGATAAATTATTAATTAGAAAATATGAATATTTTTTAAGATGTATGCAAAAAATCAGAAATAACTAAATTTCGCCATAAGGAATACAAGTAAAGTGAATTTTATGTAAAAATAGCAAGAAAAATCTTGCTTTTTTTTTACATTTATTGTAAAATAAAAAACGCAAAAGAAGGTGAAAAAAAATGAATATAAGTAAAGATGGAAAAACCTTATATTTTTCAGACGAAGAAATAGATAGTGAAACAAACGGAGAAAAGAAAGTATTTGTAACAAAAAGAATAAATGGTCAAGAAAGTCACGTAAAAGCAGAAAAAAAGAAAAAATATAGGAAAACACTTAGAAGATAGTACAAAACAAAAAGATTTTGAAATTGATGATGACGAAATATTTAGCTTTAATAGTGAAATGGTACTAGGTGTAAACAGTTCAGATGAAAAAGAAGAAAAAACAAAGGTAAGAAGAAAAAAAAATCAAAAAAAAAAAAAGAAAAGACAAAAAGAACCCAAAAACAAAAGAAAGAACTAAAGAAAAGTTAGAAGAACAATCTGAGCAACCTACTAAGCCAAGAACATCTAAAAAAAAAAAAATCTAAAAAAGAAAGAAAAAAATAAATAAGAAAGTAATAGGATTTTTTAGCATAATAATATTAATTGCAATAATTGTAGTATTAGCATTAACAGCGCCAATATTTAATATAACTGATATAACAGTAAATGGAAATAATCAAGTATCAACCAATATGATCATAAATTTATCGGGATTAAGAAAAGAGAAAATATTTTCAAATTCAATAGCACAGTTGAACAAAAAATAAAAGAAAATACATATATCGAATCTGTAAATACAAAAAAGAAAATTACCAGGAACAGTAATAATATCTGTTAAAGAAAGAACTGTAAAATATCAAATAAATTTAATAAATAGTTATGTTTATATTGACAAAAATGGATATATATTAGAAAATTCATCAGAGAAAAAAGATGTGCCAGTAATTGTGGGATTATCAATAAAAGAAGATGAAATGCTGAATGAAAAAAAAAGGCTAAAAACAGAGGATTTAGAAAAATTAAATGATATAATAAAAATAATAGATTCGGCCAAAACGATAAATATTGATAATTTAATAACAGAAATAAATACAGAAAAAATAAAGAAAATTATGTTTTATATTTAGAAAGCAAGGGAAAAAAGATAAATTTAGGAGATACGAGTAATTTAACTAATAAAATGTTATATGTGAAAAAAATCTTAGAAAAAGAGGAAGGAAAACAGGTTCGGCATTTGTAAATGGCGATTTAAGTGCCGGATTTAAACCTTATTTTAGAGAAGAATAAATTTTTTCTGATTGGGGACGGTTCTTTTTAGAAAATGTACCCAAAAGACCCGGTCCCAATGGAACACTCAATTAAAAAAGGAAAGGACTGATAATATGAACAAAAAACAGAAGCGATAATACTAGGAATAATGTGTTTTATATTAACAATAGCAATATGCATTCAAATAAACACTGTAAACAACAATGGTTCAACAGTATCTGAAGTCAAAAGCAAAATGATTTAAAATCGCAAGTATTAAAGATGAAAGAAAAATATGAAACTGAGTATGCATCTTTGCAAAGGGCGGAAAAAGAGCTTGAGAAAGAAAGAGAGAGTGCAACAAGTAATAACTCTGAACTTGCGGATTTAGAAAATCAAATTAAGAAAGCTAATTTAATACTTGGAAATACAGATGTAACAGGTGAAGGCGTTATTGTAACTTTAACTGATGGAAAAGGTGATCCGAGTGCAATTGATCAATCAAATTATCTTGTTCACGCAGAAAATATTTTACAAGTTGTAAATGAAATGAAAAATGCTGGGGCAGAGGCAATTGCTATAAATGGAGAGCGAATTGTAAGTACATCTGCAATATCTTGTGATGGAAATGTGATTGTAGTTAATGGTAAGAAAATAAATTCACCTATACAAATTTCAGCAATTGGTTTACAAGAATTATTATCAACTTTGAATAGACCAGGTTCTACTTTGGAATATTTTAAAAATAATTCTGGAAAGGTTGTTGATTTTAAGAAGAATTCTAATATAGAGATACCTAAGTTTACGGGTGTTATAAGCTTTAAGTATGCTAAGACGATTAATTAGTAAATTAGTAGAAAACGGGACCATTGGGGTCGGTTCTTTTTGGTCCCGTTTTGGCAAATTATATTAATAATAAAAATGGGACCAAAAAAAGAACCGACCCCAATGGTCCCAACAAGCTAAAAAGAGAGGAGATATAAATGAAAAGAGGTAAAAAAGTATGATTGTTACTATTGGAATAGTATGTTTCCTATTAGTAATGATAATATTTATGCAATTTAAAGTAGTTCAAGAATCACAAGAATCAAATATAGATTCAATGCAAGAAGCCGAATTAAGGCAGGAACTAGCAAATTGGAAAACAAAATATGAAGAGACAAAAGCAAAGAATGAAGAGACATCAAATACCTTAAAAACATATAGAGAGGAGAGTACATCAGACGAAAAAACAAAGGAAACTTTAGAAACAGAATTAGAAAATTTGAATATGGCTCTTGGAAAAACAGATGTTGAGGGTGAGGGAGTAATAATCACTTTTAGAAAGAAAGAGGAAAGCGAATTAAGCGAAGATGAGAGAATTGATGAAATCTCTGCAATAGATTTAGTTTATATAGTAAATGCTTTAAAAGATGCCGGAGCAGAGGCAATTTCTATAAATGATGAAAGAATTGTAAGCACTACAGATATGGCAGATGTAGGAGGTTCTATTAAAATAAATAGTAAATATTTAAGAACAGATACCTACATAGTAAAAAGCAATTGGAAATAGTTCATATTTGGAAAGTAGTTTATTTGGAAAAGGCGGATTTGTTGAGCAGTTAGATATTAGTGGAATTAAGTCTGATATTGAAAGAAGCAAAAAAGTTTCAATTTCAAAATATACAGGAGATTTTGAAACTAAATATATGCAAGAAAAAGAAAGCAAAAATAATGAATAATTTGTTTATAATAGGCAAAATAAAACCTAAAGATAAAATTTTAGAACAATAAAAAGGAGGCAAGAAAATGTTATTTATAGCTATTTTAATAGGATGTGTATTAGGAGCAATAGTTGGTATAAATGCACCAATAATATCTTATTCATACTCAAGTTATTTAGCAATTGCAATAATTGCGGCATTAGATTCTGTATTTGGAGGAATTGCAGGAACTTTAAAGGGAGAATTCAATTTTAAGGTATTTATATCTGGATTTTTCTGTAATAGTATTCTTTCAATGTTACTTACATATTTAGGAAATAAACTTAATGTTGATATTTATTTAGCAGCAATTGTTGTTTTTGTTGGAAGAATGTTTATTAACTTGACAATTATAAGAAAATATTACATAGATAAATGGTCAAAAAAATATGAAGAATACAAATTGAACAAAACAAATAAAACTCAAGAAGAACAGAAATAAGGTTACATAAAATGATAATAAAATTTCCAGAAAATGGAAATACGATATTACAAATTTGTTACAAATTTATTACAAAAATATAACAAATTCTATTGACATTTGTCTGAAAATGTAATATATATAACCTTAGAAAAATTAAATTGAAAATATGGAGGAATTATCTTGGCAATAGGAGATATCATAGTGGGCATAGACATTGGAACAACCAGAGTTTGCTTATCAACTGGTGAAGTAAACAACTTTGGACAAATAGAAATAATATGTTGCACCTCACATAAATGTAATGGATTAAAAAAAAAGGCAAGATAGTTGATGAAGACGATATAAGTTTAAGTATTGCCAAAACTATCGAACAAGCAGAAGAAGAAACAGAATTAAAAATAAACTCAGCTTATGTAACTATTCCAGGAAAATATGTAACAATAGTCCAAAACAGTGTACTAAAAGAAGTAAAGGACAAATTTGCAGGAATTTCCCAAAAGGATTTACAAAATGCTGTAATGCAAGTAAAAGACATAGAAATACCAGATAATAAAGTATTAATAGATGTAGCAATAAACCAAGTAGTATTAGACAATGGCAGAATAGTAAGAGACCCAGTTGGAAGTTTTTGCATCATCATTTACAGTAAATGCACAAGTAATACTTGCAGATAAAGATTATATAAGAAAATTAACAGGTATATTTAAAAAAGCAGGTGTAGAAATAGATGGAATTATACCAGTAGCACTTGCAGAAAGAAACTTGGTATTAGATAAAAACGAATTATATGACAATGTAATGTTACTAGATGTAGGAGCAGAAAACACAGACATAGGAGTATTTGAGGGAGAAGAATTCAAATACACCAACACAATTCCATTAGGTGGAAATAACATAACACACGATATAGCATTAGTATTAAGTATATCAGAACAAGAAGCAGAAAAATTAAAAAGACAATATGGGCTAGCTTTAAAATCATTTATAGATAATGATAATGAAATAATGCTAAATACATGTACAGACGAATCGAGAAGCAAAGTCATAAAAAGTTCAGAATTAATTGAAATTATGGAAGCTAGAATAGAAGAAATATTTTCAATTATAAATAAAAAGACATAACAAACCAAGGAGTAAAATCAAGAATAAACAATGTAATACTTACAGGGCAAGGCATAACAAACATAAACAAAAGTGATGTGGCAGGAAAAATAGCACTAAATATTCCCGTAAAAATATCAACAGGAAGAGCAGTAAGTACAGTAAAGCCAGAATTTAGAACAAGTTACGCTCTAATACGATATATAGCATCAAGACCTTTTGCAAAAATCAGTATCAAGTAAAATTGATACAAATTCGAAAGAGAGTTTTTGGAAAACAATAATTTCAAGAATCAAAGAATTTTTTTATAGCTAAAATAAGTAACAAAGTTACAAATGCTATATATACATATTTAAGGAGGAAAATAAATTATGATGGATATTGACGATAACAGCAATTTAACAATGATGGATGGAACAGCAACAATAAAAGTAATAGGAGTAGGAGGAGCTGGAAACAACGCCGTAAACAGAATGTTGGACCAAGGAATCAAATCAGTAGATTTTATTGCTGTAAACACAGATAGACAAGCTTTACAAAAATCAAAAGCAAGTACAAAAATTCAAATAGGAGAAAAAATAACAAGAGGACTAGGAGCTGGAGCAAATCCTGATGTTGGAGCACAATCAGCAGAAGAAAGTAAAACTGAATTATCAGAAGTTCTAAGAGGAGCAGATATGGTATTTGTAACTTGCGGAATGGGTGGTGGAACAGGAACTGGTGCCGCACCAATAGTTGCAGGTTTAGCTAAAGAAATGGGAATATTAACAATAGGTGTTGTTACAAAACCATTCACATTTGAAGGAAAGAAACGTTTAGCACAAGCAGAACGTGGAATAGAAAGCTTAAAATCAAAAAGTAGATACATTAATAGTAATACCAAATGATAAATTACTACAAATAATAGATAGAAAAACATCAATGGCAGAAGCATTCTTAATGGCAGATGATGTATTAAGACAAGGTGTACAAGGTATATCAGACTTAATCACAGTTACAGGAACAGTTAACCTAGACTTTGCTGATGTAAAAACAATAATGTTAAATACAGGAATGGCACACATGGGAACAGGACGTGCATCTGGAGAAAACAAAGCAGAAGATGCAGCAAAAGAAGAAATCCAAAGTCCATTACTAGAAACATCAATAGAAGGTGCAAGAGGAGTAATTATTAATATAACAGGTGGTGAAGATTTAGGTTTACAAGAAGTAAACACTGCTGCAGAATTAATTCAACGCAGTGTAGACCCTGAGGCAAACATTATCTTCGGTACAGTTATAGATCCAGAAATGCAAGATGAAATTAAGATAACAGTTATTGCAACAGGTTTTGACCAACCAGATGACACAAAATCTCCACTTCTTGATTCACTAGGAGTTGGAAATGCTTCTAAACCTTGGGAAAAGAAAGTTAGCTCAATACCTTCTAGCCAAGATTTAGGAACTTCACAAAATGATTTAGATATTCCATCATTTTTGAGAAAGAATAAAAATAAAACTTTATAAGATTAAAAAAATGCACCATTTGGACCGGGTCCTTTCGGGGCATTTTTTTTGATTGGGGACGGTTCTTTTTGCGAAATTTTGAAATGGGGACGGTTCCTTTTTCAAAAAGGAACCGTCCCCATTTCAAAAAAAAATCACTGCTTTTTCATTTTAGGTTTCGAAATCAAAGAAGCAATATATCCAAAAAATACAGCAGCAGCAATACCACCAGCACTAGCTTTAAGTCCGCCTGTAAAGACACCTAAAAATCCATTTTGTTTAACGGTCTCCATAACACCTTTAGCAAGGTTATTTCCAAAGCCAGTTAAAGGGACAGTAGCACCACATCCTGCAAATTTAACAAGATAAGGGTAAATTCCAAGTCCACCTAAGATGGTTCCGACTGTAACAAAAAGCACTAAAATTCTAGCAGAAGTAAGTTTGGTTTTATCAATTAAAATTTGACCTATAACACAAATAAGTCCACCAACAATGAAACATCTAATTAAAAGCATCCAATCAAAATTTTGCCAAAAATCCATAGTTTTAATTCCTTTCATATAAAATTAATTTTCTATAGCAATAGCCTGAGCAATTCCAGGAATAGATTCTCCTTGCTGAGAACTCATAGAATTCATAAGTGCTCCTGTTGCAATAAGAAGAATTTTATTCAATTTTTTAGATTTTAACTGTTCAAATAAATAACCAGAAAAAACACTAGCACAACATCCACAGCCACTTCCACCAGAGTGAGTGTCTTGTGTAGATTTATCAAAAATAAGAACACCGCAATCATTGTAAACAGATTTTATATTATATCCTGCATCTTGAGACAAATCTATCAAAATATCTTTTCCAATATGACCTAAATCACCAGTTAAAATGGCATCATAATAGCTAGGCTTTCTTCCAGTATCAGAAAAATGAGTCATCAAGGTATCAAAAAGCCGCAGGTGCCATTGCAGCTCCCATATTATTAGCGTCTTTTATACCCATATCAACAATTTTGCCAGTTGTAATATGAGTGATTTTTGGGCCATCACCATTTTTAGCAAGCATAGCAGAGCCACAAGCTGTAACTGTCCATTGAGAAGTAGGAGGCCTTTGATTTCCAAGCTCTAATGGAAATCTAAATTGTCTTTCTGAGCTACAGAAATGACTAGAAGCACTACAAATTGCATAATTTATGCCACCTTCTATAAAAACAGAAGCAAGTTGCATACCCTCAACAAAAGTTGAACAAGCACCAAAAATCCCATAAAAAGGAACATTTAATTCACGTAGCCCGAAACTTGAGGAAATACATTGATTTAGCAAATCACCTGCAAAACAATATTCAATTTTATCTGATGGAATGCCAGACTTAGAAATAAGAGTATTTACAGTTTGTTTTACAATCTTACTTTCAGCTTTTTCCCAGCTTTTTTTCGCCCCACATTTCATCTTCTAAACATTGATCAAAATATTTAGCAAGTGGACCATCAGCTTCTTTAGGCCCTGCAATACAAGCGGTTTCCAAAACTGTAGGTGGGGTATTAAATTTTATTGTTTGTTTACCTAATTTTTCCATAATAAATTTATCAATCCTTTCTTTTTCCATTGGGACCGTTTCTTTTCGCGAAAAATTTCTGATTGGGGATGGTTCTTTTCGCGAAAGGAACCGTCCCCAATCGGAAAATTTACACCAAAACACCATTGCAATTAAACAAAAAATAAACGATTCCAACAATAATAGAAGTAGAAATGCCATACACCAAAACAGGACCTGCAACAGTGAACATTTTGGCTCCGACTCCCATAATATAGCCTTCAGATTTATATTCCATAGCAGGGGCAACAATAGAATTCGCGAAACCAGTTATAGGAACAAGTGAACCTGCACCAGCAAATTTTCCTATTTTGTTAAAGATATTAAGACCAGTTAAAAAAGCACTTATTGCAATTAAGATAATAGAAACTACAGTTCCACTAGCTGTTTCATCTAAGCCCTTATATAAACAAAATGAAAATATAATTTGCCCAATTGAACAAATGAGTCCGCCAACCCAAAAAGCATTAAAGCAATTCTTTAAAATAGGGGAGTTTGGGGACTTTTGATTTACATATTCTTGATAATCTTTTTGTGTATCTAATGGATTATTCATATTAACCTCCGATAAATAAGTTATATAAAGATTTTTTCCAAATTTCTTGAATTTATACAGAATTTTTCTGATTGGACGGTTCCTTTTCTGAAAAAAAGAACCGTCCCCAATCAGAAAAAAGAAGCAATCTCAACACGAAAAATATTACAAAAAAACATAATATTACACCAATATTACATTTATATTACATTTTAAGCAAAGGTATTGATTTTAGAAAAAAAACATATAGAATAAAAAAAAGTGACAGAAGAATGAAAGTTAAAACAAGAGAGAATAAAAGCAAGGAGCGAAAAAATGCAAAATTGTTTAGGAATATATATAGAAAACAATTTAATAAAATATGCAAAAGTTTCTAAAGACAGAGATACATTTAAAGTAGATGCATTTGGAATAAGATTTTTTTGACAACTTGAATGAGGCAATAAAGAAAATAGTTGAAGAAACATACAGTTTTACTACACCTATATCAATAAATTTAGCAAATGAGCAATATTTATATTACGACATTTTTGCACTACTTTCTAAAAAATGATATACAAAAGACAGTTGAAACAGAATTTGAAACATTTTGTGATGAAACAAGTATAACTACAAAAAGCATTTGAAACAAGATATGCTTTAGTATCAAATGTACAAAATAAAGAAAGAATAAAAGCAATTCAAGTTATAGTAAATAAGATTGAGTTAAATAAACAAAAACAATATTTAGAAAAACATAATTTATCAGGAATATTACCTATAGGAACAGCAATTGCAAGTATAACAAGATTTGAGAAAAAAGAAAATGTTTTAATTGTTAATATGGAAGAAAAAACAACTATAACTACAATTTACGATAGACAAATATATAATGTTGAAACAATAGATCACGGAAGTCAAGAAGTTCTAGAAAAAATAAACAGAACAGAAAATTCTATGAGCAAAGCTTATGAAATTTGCAAAGGAACAACAATATATACAGCAAATGTAATAGATGATGCAAAAGAACAACCACATTTGGAAGATATAATACCAACCTTATATCAAATAAGCCAAAAGATAAAAGAAATTGTTGATGAATCACCTGTAAAAATTTCTACAGTATATTTAACAGGAACATTATCAGTTATAAATAATGTGGATTTATATTTTCAAGAATTTTTACCATCAGCTGATTGCAAAATATTAAAACCAAGTATAGTTGAACTTAATGTTACACAAATTAATATAAAAGATTATATAGAAGTAAATAGTGCTATTTCTTTGGCAATGCAATCATTAGGTGAAGGTATGCAATCTTTAAACTTTAGAAAGCCAAACTTTATGGACCAAGTAAAACAGCTACTAAATGCAGATGTTTCTATGGGAAAAGAAAAAGGATAAGCCAGCTAAAGAGGGAAAAGGAAAAGGCAAAGCAAGTAAATTAGCAGTAAAATTACCTAAGATTTCTTTGGGAAATATGTCAATGACAGGAAGTTTAGACAAAACTGAAGTTATGCTAATTAGAGTTTTAGTTGCAATAATACTAATAAATATAATATTTGTAGCTTTTTCAAAAGTATTATATGGACAAATGGATAAGAAACAAAAAGAGGTTGAAGGTTTAATTTCTTCTGAAAATGCACAAATAGGAAAAATAAATACAGATATAAATTCTTTGAATACTAAAAACACAAAATATACATCTTTAACAGAAGAATTAAAAGCAATAAATGATAAAATAAGCAATATTGCTGAAATGAAAAACTCAATTCCTAATCTATTAAACCAAATAATGTATACAATTCCAGAAGGTGTGCAACTTACATCAATACAAAATACAACAGGAAAGAAAATATCAATAATTGCTCAAGCAAGTGATTATGACCAATTAGGATATTTCATAGCTAAAATAAAAGTTTCAGGAATACTAAATAATGCTGTATCTTCTAGCAGCCAAAAAAGTGGGGATGTAGTAACAGTTACAATAGAAGGAGAATTACCATGAGAAAAATTTTAATAAGTATATTAGTTTGTTTATTATTAATTGGTTCTGCGTTCTTTATGGTAAATGGTATAAGCAAGGTAAATATAAAGGGAATAAAAGGGCTTAGCGAAAAAAATGGGCAGATAGAACAAAAAATTTCCGATTTATCAAATGTAATTAGTGTTACATACGCAAATACAGAATCAAACTTAAAAAGAACGGCAAATACCTTACAAGATAGCAAAACTGAATATGAAAATCAAGCAGCATTATCAAATTCACAAAGTCCAAGTTATGCATCACAATTAGAAACTTATGATATAGATTACTTATGGACAAAACTTGGAAATTATGCAAGAGATGAAAAAAGTTGTTATAAAAATAGACTTAGTAGCTAGTGGAACAAGTACAAATTTATATAACTTGAATTTCACAACTACAGGAGCTTATGTAAATATAACAAACTTTATATATGATATAGAAAATGATTCAAAATTAGGATTTAAGATTGACGAATTTAAGATGAATGGTTCGGGTGATACTTTAACAGCAACATTTTCTTGTAAAGAAGTTCCAATAAAAGTTGGAAGTATAGATCAAGCAACAAGTAATAATCAAGGAGGAACAACACAATCTGGAAGTACAACAGATACTACTGGAGCATCAGCACAAGGAAATACGACGTCAACTACAACAGGAACAAATACTACTTCAAACACAACATCAAATTCGACAGCAACAGCAAGTAATACTACTGCTACCACAGGAGCAAGCGCAGGAACAAATACAAATAGTGGAGCAACAAGTACAACAACAAATACCTCTACATCAAGTACGAGTACAAATTATATAAATTAGGAGGCTCTTAAATGGCAAAAGTCATAAAGGAAATAATTATAATGTTAGTTATATGTTTATTAACTATGTTAGTTTTAGCAATAGCATTGTATAGATATATTCCAAATAGAAAAGCTGTGCCTGAAGTTGTTACATATACGGCCTCAGAAGATGTACAGGATTTACTTGAGGATAATATTGATACAAAAAGCGACCAAGACAATGTTATATTAACTTATGAAGTAACAGCAAGCGATTTGAGTGGATATCAAAGCACAAATACTTATGTTCCAGAAAGTCAAATCCATTTGCATCTGCATCAAGTTCAGCATCGACAGATGGTGGAAGTGATAGCAATAACAGTAGTGATAATAATGGAACATCACAAAAAAAATGAACAAAAAATCCAAATCAATCAACAGAAAGTACAGCACCAAGTATTTACAATGGTAAAGGTACTAAATAATTAATTAGATATTAACATTATATTGGCTTAACAGCCGATATATTAACAAATAAAAAAAAAATTATTCAAAAAGAGAGAGGGGGGAAAACTAATGAAAAATAACAAAGGTATAACACTTATTGCATTAGTTGTAACTATTATAGTTCTATTAATTTTAGCAGGAGTTTCTATTGCTATGTTAACAGGACAAAATGGTATATTAACAAGATCAAGTGAGGCTAGTGAACAATCAGCAGTTGCAGGAGCTAAAGAAAAAGTTACTTTAGCCGTAAATGAAGCAATAACTGACTACTATAAAGATGCATATGGAGCAGCTTCTTCAACTAAAGCTGATATGTATACTAAAGTAAGTACAGCTGTAAAGGCATTAAATAATGACGAAGAAAACGGAGCAACAATAACAGCTACTGAAAGTGGAGAAACAGCTGGTGAAAAAACAGTTTCTGTTTCTATAACTTATAAAGGTGAAAGTAAAGCAACAGGAACAGTTGCTAAAGATGGAACTTTCTCATGGTCAAAATAATAAAATTATTATAATATAATTAATAATAAATAAAAAGCATATGCATGCTATATGCATATGCTTTTATTAAAAACAAAAAAGGAAAATAAGGAAAAAAAACAAATGAACACATTCTTATATATAATAATATTCATAATGGGAACATTATTCGGCAGTTTCTACACACTAGCCGTATACAGAATACCAAGAAAAATAGATATAATAAAAACACACTCCTTCTGTCCTAACTGTAATCACAAATTAGATTCTTCGAGTTAATACCAGTATGGAGCTACTTATTACTAGGTGGCAAATGCAAAAAATGTAAACAAAAAATAAGACCAAGATACTTCATATTAGAATTCTTATCAGGAGTATCATTTGTAATAATTGCATATTGCCTAAAAATAGATGCATACAACCTACAATTACAATCAATTGCAAAATTTGCATTTATAGCCTTATATTTAGTCTCAATATTTATAATTGCTGGCATAGACAAAGAATACAGAAAAAATTGAAAGAGGAGTATTATACTATGGTTTGATGGTATCATGTAGCTACATAATATATCTATGCATAATGGGTCAAACTAGTATATATAGATATGTGATGTATTTAGTCACATTGATAGTATTATTAATTATAGATAGTGAAACACAAATACAAAAAAAAGCAAAATCAAGCTATTTATTAGAAATACTAATGCTAATAGTAATAATGGTAATAAATACAGGAATAATAACAACAGGACTTTCAGTAATAATAACATTTTTAGCAATAGGAATAACAAAAATAATTTATGCAATGAAAAATAATTTAAACAAATTCAGAAAAGAACAAAAAGACATAACAGAAGAAATATATAAATTTGGATATTTATTTAGTATAACAAATGTAATTATATATATAGGAACCCTATATTTCACATATCACGGATAGAGGAGTAATAATGAAAAAATTTTTCAAGAAAAACAGTGGATTTGCAGGTATAGATATCTCGATATCAATGATAATAATATTAATATTTATACCAACAATATTCGGAATAGTTTATAATATACAGAAAATAAATGCAGATGTAAAAAGAAAATCAACAGCTGTAAATATAGCAACAAATGTACTAGAAATTGTAAAATCTGAAGCTTATAGTGATATTACAGCATCTGGAAATAAGCTAAATACAGACATAAAGAAAAAATATGAGGCATCAACCTACAAAAATACAGATAAAGAGGAAATTGGATATAACTATGTATATTATAAAACTATAGGGGAAAATGGAGAACATTACCAAATTCAACTTGGAATTAAAAATTATTATCCTAGTGATATAGATAGGCAAGACTATGTAAAACAAGTAAAAGTAAGAGTATTTTATCCTTATGGAGATAGTGTAAAAGATATAGATATAAGTATTGCAAAAACAAATACTTAAAAGAAAGGAACTTTGAAATTGAAATCAAATAGAGGTGTTACATTAACATCTTTGGTTATTTATATAATAGGTTTAGTAATTGTAATTGCTTTTAATGAGTAATTTTTCTGGATATTTTTTATAAAAACTTATCAGAAGTAACTATAAAACAAAATGCTGATGAACAATATTCAAAATTCCTATCATATATAACAAAAGATGCAAATGCAGATAATTTAACATTTGTAAAATCAGGTCTTGAAGGAAAAGACTGTATAGTTTTTGTATTTAGTGATGGAACAGAGCATCAATATATTCGTCAAAACCAAAATATATATTTTATAAACACAGAAAGTGGAAAAGAAAAAAGGCTTATTTTATGTGAAAATATTTCGGTTTCAACAAGTGATGCTTTTTTATACAGACAAAAAACTTGATATAAATTTTAATATAAGTAACTCAAAATTTTCTACAGTGCTAAATGTTAAAATGTGAAATAAACAAAAGAAAGGATAATTTGTTATGGAAATTAAAAAGAAAACAACCATTAGGAATAGAATTAGTAAGGAGAGGTGTTGTTAATGGAGATGCAATAGAAAAAGCACTTCAATACCAAACTGAGCATCCAAATAGAAGATTAGGTGATATTTTATATATATTAAAAAGAGGCTGAGCCAAATGAACTTGCAGAAGAAATAGGAGATATTATAGGTGTTAAGGGAATTTACTTAACAGATGGAAAAATAAAAATTGAACCTACTGAATATTTGCCTTTAGATATGATGAAAAACTACAAAGCAATACCATTTGATATTGAATCTGGAAAAATAAAAATTGCTTTTGCTGATATTGCAAATAATCAAGATAATATAAAAAGTGTAAAAATGTTAGTTTTAAATAAAGGTTTAGTAATGGAACCATATATGGCTTTTGAAACTAATATAGATGAATATTTTACAAGATTTGAGGAAGTTTCAACAACTGTAATGGAAAACCTAGAGGAAACAGAATCTGTAACAGACTTAGTAGATAATATAATAAAACTTGCAATAGAAAAAAAAAGAGCATCAGATGTTCATATTGAGCCTCAAATTGATGCTGTAAGAATACGTTTTAGAATAGATGGACAATTATTTGTTATGGCAAACATTGGAAAAGAAAAACAAGCACAAATAATAGGAAGATTAAAAGCCATATCAAATATGCATCAAGAAAAACAAGAATCACAAGATGGTAGAATTTTATTATATAGTGATTACAATATCCGTGTATCATCATCAAAAAAAAAATATCTATGGTGAAAAATTTGTTTTAAGAATGCTTAAGAAAACAGAAAGTATCAAAAATATATTTGAACTTGGATTTCCTTATGGGGAAAAAAGAATTGAATCGTGCAGTAAATAAGAAAAACAGTGTAACAATAATGGCTGCACCTACTGGAGAAGGTAAAACAACAACACTTTACAGTATATTAGATTACCTAAAAAGTGATGATATAAACATAACAACAATAGAGGACCCAGTTGAAATAAGAATACCAGGTCTTAACCAAATAGAGGTAGACAAAAATACTAGATTTGCAGATAGCTTAAGAACAATATTAAGACAAGACCCAGATGTAGTTCTAGTTGGAGAAATAAGAGATAAAGAAACAGCAGAAATAGCAATAGAAGCAGGACAAACAGGACACTATGTTTTATCTACAATCCACACAATTGATGCAATAGAAGTTGTAACAAGATTAAGAAAAATGGGACTTTCAGATTATGACATAGCAAGTACAGTTGGAACAACAATATCACAAAGACTACTTAGAAAAATATGTCCACATTGCAAGCGAGAAAGAGAATTTACAGATTATGAAAAAGAAGTAATTCAAAAATAGGCGAAAAAATACGATTATAATTTTAACTTAGATGGTGTAAAAACTTATGATGCAGTCCGGATGTGATAAATGTAATAATTCTGGTTACTATGATAGAATAGGTATATTTGAAGTATTAAATATAGATGATGACATAAGACAATTAATAATGGAGGGAAAATCAAGCATCGAAATAAGAAAAAAAGCTATGGAAAAAAGCTATAGACCATTAATAGTAGATGGTATAAACAAAGTTTTAAAAGGTGAGACAAACCTTGGAGAACTAAACAAAAAATTAATAATATTTAACAGTTTATAGGAGGGTTAACAAATGATTAATGTTAGCAAAGTTTTAGATGAGGCAATTAAAAAAGATGCATCAGATATACACTTTATAGTTGAAAACAAACCAATGCTTAGAATTGCAAGAGAATTAATTCCATCTGAAAATGCAGATGTATTAACAGAAGAAGATATGAATACAATATATGACTTTTTAGTAAAGGGAAACATAGAAGCAGATAAAGTTTTCCAAGAAACTAGAAAACTAGATACACTTTTAGAATATGCGGATTTACGTTTCAGGGTAAATATTTCTTCAACAGATGGTATTCCAATTGCAACACTTAGAATTATAAAAAATACACTTCCAACTTATGAATCGCTTGGAGTTCCAGATATAGTTAGAAGAATGACATATCAACCACAAGGATTAATCCTAGTTACTGGTAAAACAAACTCTGGTAAAACAACAACCTTAAATGCTTTAATAAATGATATAAACGAAAATCAAAATAGAAAAATATTAACACTAGAAAACCCAGTAGAATATAAACATCATTCTAAAAAAATCATTAATAGTTCAAAAAGAAGTTGGACTTGGAAGAGATACCTTAAGCTTTCACGAAGGTGTAAAAAACTCTTTAAGAGAGGACTGCGACATCCTTGTAATAGGGGGAGATTAGAGATAAAGTAACTATGGAAGCAGGAATAGAAATGGCAGAATCTGGCCACTTAGTTATAGGAACCTTGCACACAAAATCTTGTGCCGAAACAATAGACAGAATGATAAACTTCTATGAAGTTAGAGACCAACACAAATAAAATATATGTTATCATCAATATTAAAACTAGTTGTATCACAAAGACTATTACCAGGAACAGATGGAAAATTAGTATTAATTCCAGAAGTAATGGTTGTAGATAATATAGTTTCAGGAATAATAAGAAAAAAGATAAAATAAGCGTATCTGAAATAGAAGATGCAATACAAAGTGCATCTGAAAAAGGAAGTATAGGTTTAATAAACTCTTTAGCACAATGCTTTGTAGATGGAAAATTAACATTAGACCAAGCAAAAGCACAAATTGAAGAAAAAAATATTGAAATATTAAATAGAACAATAATGCAATTAAAAATAAAAAAAAGACAGCGGAGGAATGGGTTCTATGAATGGAATGAGATATTAAAAATATCTAAGGAAGGAGGATATGTTAGTTTTTTATGCTAACATAAACTGAATTAATGGCAACATTTTACTATAGAGCTTTAACTGATGATGGAAGAATTGTTTCAAATAAGGTTGAAGAAGGAAACAGATTAACATTAGTAAATAAACTAAAAGAAAATGGATTACATCCAATTTCTATACAACAAAGAAATGCAAAAAGAACCAAAGTCTTGAAAAAAAGAAAAAAATATTTCAGACATACAAGACGTATTGGAAAATGTTAATACTACCGTTATTTTAAATGATAATAGAAGAAAACTTTCTGTAAAAGACAAAATAAATAAATACTTAGGAACTGAAGATAAAGTAACAGAAAGAGATATATCAATATTTACACAAAACTTCTATCTACTAAAAAAAGCAAACTTTAATAATGTTCACGCACTAACTACAATAATAGACAGTACAGAAAATCTAACCCTTGTAGAAATACTAGAAGATATTCTAGCAGGTGTAGAAGCCGGAGATTATATGTACAAAACAATGGAATATTATTCAAATATATTTCCATATATATACATAAATATGATAAGAGTTGGAGAGCTTTTCGGGGTCGCTTGAAAATGCATTATTACAAGCAATTGAATACCTAGATAGTTCTGCTAAAATAACAAAAAATTAAAAGGAATACTTATTCCAAATATTGCACAATTTGCTTTATTAATAGTAATGCTATTTGTTGGAACCTTATATGCATTACCACAAGTTGATAAAGTATTTGAGGAAGTTGGAACATCGGCTAAACTACCAGGAATAACAATATGGTTCCAAGGAGTTGTAAATGCAATGCTGAAATATTGGCCAATACCGACTATGATAATTGTAGGAATAGTAGCAGGAATAATTCTTTATATACAAACACCAAAAGGAAAGTATAGGTATCACTACTTTAAATATACAATGCCTATATTTGGTAAATTGATATTCTCACTTGATTTTTCAAGACTTATGAAGGCAATGCTTTTGAACTTAAAAAATGGAATGAGAATACAAGAAGCCTTAGATGTTAGTAAAAACGTTGTTAGTAACTATGTAATGCTATCAATAGTAGAAAATGCACTAAAAAATATCTTAATTGGTCAATCTTGGATAGAACCATTCGAGAGATCAGGATTAGCATCATCAATGATTACAGAGATGCTTAAAATAGGTATGCAAACAGATCTTTCTGAGATGATGGAAAAATTGGTGGAATATATGGAAATTGATATTGACAATACAATGGAAGCTATTATGAAAACTTTACCACAGGTTATGTATTCTATAGTTGGTGTAGTTTTAATTTTCTTCGTAGTAGTTGTAGTTGTACCAATGATTCAAGTTTATATGGGAAATTTCTTGTTCGATGCGTACTTATAAAAAAATTGAATTTTAACACACAAAGGAGGAATTGGTGTAAAAGCACCTTTTCCTTTTTGTGTATTTTGTCTATTTGAGGGAACGTTTGAATAATATCCAAAACTGGAAATTTATTCATTCTAGTTTGTGTCCTTTGGGAAAGGAATGAAAATAAATATGAGTAATATAAATGTAGGAAAAGATTTAGGTGGAAGCCACGTAGCAATAGGAGTTGTAAATAACGAGGGAAAAAAAAATATTAGAACAATTTGAAAAAGATTTTACAGTAAAGGAAAAAAGAAAATGTTTTACCTGTTGCAATAAGATATATTGTAGACACACTAAGGGAATTAAAGCAAAAATATGACCTGCTAGAATTTGGATTAGGAATGGCAGGAGCAATATCAAATGGAGTTATTTTAAGGTCTGTTAATTTAGGAGTTGAAAATTATGATATAAAAACAGAACTAGAAACAAAAACAGGTTTATCTGTACATATAAAAAATGATGCCAAATGTGCAGCTCTTGCAGAATATAAATACGGAAACATAAAACAATATAATAACATAATATTCTTAACATTAGGAACAGGAATAGGTGGAGCTTTTATATATCACGGAACACTAATGAAAAGTGATTGTACAGAAGGCTATGAGATAGGACATGTAATAATAAAATCAGATGGCTTGCAATGCAGATGTGGTAAAAGAGGATGTTTTGAAACTTATGGTGGAATTTTAGCTTTTAAGAACAAAGTAATTGATAGACTAAATCTATCACACGACATCCCCGGCCCAGAGCTTAGAAAGATAATTGATTCTTCTATGGATAAAATATCAGATATTATAGAGGAATACATTAATGATTTAGCTATTGGTATATCTAACCTTATAAACATCTTTGAGCCTGACTGCATTGTTATTGGCGGAGGTTTTGCAAGGTATGATTATATGCTTTTGGATAAATTAAAGGGGAGATTACTTAATTCTAATTTGTTGTTTAATAAAAGAGATGATATTGTACTTAGGGTTGCAGAGTTTGGTAATGATGCAGGAATTATAGGAGCAAGTCAGTTGTGATTTCGTATTGGGGACGGTTCTTTTCTGATTTGGGACGGTTCCTTTTGCAAAAAATGTCCCATTGGAGTATTTTTTTTGTTAATTGAAATGTTGAGGATATGAAATTTTTGGGGTGAAAAATTAAAAAAAAAAAATGAAAAAAGTATTGACAAATTTTGCGATAACATTTATAATAGGAAACGTGCTTGAGGAAAGCATATTTGGGCAGGTGGTCGAGTGGTTAATGGCACCAGACTGTAAATCTGGCCGCGAGAGCGTACGATGGTTCGAATCCATCTCTGCCCACCATATATAATATAAAATAGGGGTACTTGAAAGAGTATCTCTATTTTTTTTTGAGGTGATTATAAATGTATTTTAATACAAATAAACAAAAAGGAAATTGTGGATTAGGTATGGCAATAGCGTATTTTTCCACAAATGGTTATACTGTGTCGATTCCACTAAACGATACTCAAGATTATGATTTAATTGTTGAGAAAAATGGAATTTTACAAAGAGTACAGGTAAAAAGCAACAGGCTGTATAGGAAAAGGATAGAAATTTAAACAGATAATAATACAAAGAGGTTGTTATATATAAAAGTAGCAATCTCTTTTTACATTAATTTCTGGAAATAATTGTTTTTATACTGATTTTATGATATAAATAAGGAAAATACGAAATTTGCGACGTTTTTTATAGCAAGTTTTAAAACGGAGGAAAATAAGAATTGTATAGAAGTAATCAAAGAATTAAATGAAAAAATATGATGTTTATATTGATACAACTAATTTTATATTTATGACAGACAAAACAAAAATAAACTATGACATAGGAATTGATGATAGAGTATCAAATGATATAATTAAAAATATAAGGGATTCAGAATATATATAGGATTGGAGAGAAATAATGAAAATAGCAATTATCTCAGATATACATGGAAATTTAGAAGCATTAAAAGCAACTCTAAAAGATATAGAAAAAAGAAAAGTAGATAAAATCATATGTTTAGGAGATATAATAGCAAAAGGAGTACATCCTAAAGAATGTATATCATTAATAAGAACAAACTGCGAAATAGTATTACAAGGGAACTGTGATGTTCATTTTTCAACAGAACATAAGAATATTGATGAAATGAATGAGCAAGAGCAAAAAAAAGAATAAAATGGAATAAATCATTAATAAATAAAGAGGATATAGAATATTTATTAAATTTACCATTTTGCCATGAATTTTATATGAGTGGAAGTTTAGTAAGATTATTTCATGCAACACCTACTGTTAATAATAAAGCAATATTAAATGTTGATAGTATTGAAACAAAATATAAAATGTTTTTACCAAGCAAAAATACGCAATCTCAGGATATTGCAGATGTTGTAATATATGGTCATATTCATCATCCATATATGGATAAAATATACAATAAAACTATAATAAATGTAGGAAGTGTAGGAAATGCTTTCGATGTTATAAGAAATAAAAATAAAGATCGTGACGTGTTAGAAACTACGAAAAGTAATTATCTAATAATTGAAGGAGAATACGGAAGTAGAGAATATTCGTCATATATTTCATTTCAGTTTATAAAAGTACCTTTATGATATTGACAGGGAATTAGAAGATGAAAATTTGAATATTGAAAAAGAAAATTACAGATTTGAATTAAAACAAGGTATGTATAGAGATATGACTAAGATTAACGAGAATTTTTAAAAAATTAGGAATAGATGTGGATAAAATCTAGGGAGGAAAATTGCAATGGAAATTTATGACAGATAAAGAATTAAGAGACGAAAAGAGAATAAAAAGAACATTGAAAATGTTTGAAGAAAATAAAGTATATCCTTTAGATTCAATAAAAATATTAGAATACATTAATTAATAGGAGGTATTGAATGGCTGATTTAATAGAACAAAATAATCAAGTCTTTGGAAATTATTATGATAGAATAAATAACTTAATATTAAAAACAAAGCAAAATGTTGTGAAAAATATTAATTCTGAAATGGTCGAACTATACTTTGAAATAGGTTCTACTATAAATGAATTAATTGAAAATTATAATTTAGAGGCATCTCAAAATGAAATATTAAAATTGTTTTCAGAAAAGTTAACTCGAGAATTTGGACAAGGTTTTAGTGTTCCCAGTTTAAAGAAAATGAAAAAGTTTTACTTGACGTATAAAGGTGGTTCCACACTGTGGAACCAGTTAAGTTGGAGCCATAATCGTTTAATAATGAATATAGATAACGAGGCTAAAAGAAATTTTTATTTAGAAGAAACAACAAAGTCAAATTGGAGTGTTAGACAATTAGAAAGGCAAATAAATAGTTTTTATTATGAAAGGCTTTTATCAACAAGTGAAGAACATAAAGAAGAAGTAAAAAATGAAATAAATATTTTAGAGAAAAAGGAGAAAGTTCAAGACTTTATTAAAGACCCTTATGTTTTAGAATTTTTAGATATAAAAGACAGAAGATTTTTAGAAAAAGACTTAGAATCTAATTTGCTTGAACATATATCAGAATTTTTACTAGAATTAGGTAGGGGATTTTCTTTTTGTAGCAAGGCAAAAAAAAAGAATTGATGTAGATGGCGACAATTTTTATATTGATTTAGTGTTTTACAATTATGTGCTAAAATGTTTCGTTTTAATTGATTTAAAATTGGACAAACTAGCACATCAAGATATTGGACAAATGGATTTTTATGTTAGATATTATGATAATGAAATAAAAGCAGAAGATGATAATCCAACAATAGGAATTATATTATGTTCAGATAAAAAAGATACAATAGTAAAATATTCTGTTCTTAATGATAATAAGAATTTATTTGCGTCAAAATATCAATTATATTTACCAACTGAAGAAGAATTAGCAAGAGAAATAGAAAAACAAAAGGAAGAATTTGAAGATAAAGAATAGAATGGTTCCACACTATGGAACCATAATATAAAAAGTAATATGGTATTGGAATGTTAGCAAGAGGAAAAAAAAAAGATAATATTTGCTACAGTTGATAAATCTCCTCATTGCGTGCAACTTCATTATGTTATTTTTAACAACTTAGTAGATGTGAAACTATAGTAAATTATATTTAAGGAGGTAAGAAATGAAAAGAGTAAAATCTAGTGATGCACAAATAATAAAAAAAATAGTGATACAAGTAAATTATTAGAATATTCAATAGGGTTAAAGGATAAAGACATTGATTTTTGTATAAATACAATTAGTGGTAGATATCCAGAAAAAGGATATCGCACTAATGAAAAATGCAAAGAAATTTGTTATATACTAGAGGGAAATGGAACTCTCAATAAGAAAGATGAGAGTATCAATTTTGAAAAAGATGATGTAATTCTAATAGAAAAAGAAGAAATTTACTATTGGAATGGAAATTGCAAGATAATTATGATATGCACTCCTGCTTGGTATAAGGAACAATGTAAGTTATTAGATTTATAGAAAAAATTTAAAAGGAGATAAATAATATGTCAAATGAACTTGAACTATTAGATGATGATTTTGTAAAAATTGTAAAAGATATTGAGAAAGATATTTTGGATACAAGATATAACATTATGGCCACAAAATTGTGTTTTAGTAGATAAAATTGAAGACATTGATAAAAGCGTCTGTATGATTAGGATTCTATGTAACAGCAGTTGATGAAACTTTAAAAAGGAAACAGACAATGAAACGATAGGGTTATTACTTTGTGAAGATAATAATAAATAAAAGAAATAATTTTAAATATGAAATATTAACACAAAATTTTTTTTATGAATGGTATAAAAGGTAGAAGAATTATGCCAAATCAAGTAGAAGATGTCAAAAAAATATTATTGGAATTTAATGTAGAAATATAGATTTGATGATAAGAAGGATTAAAAAAATTTGAACATTTTAATATAGAGTTTGATAAAAATATAAATATTATTATAGGAGAGAATGAAGCATGAAAAAGCACTATATTAGAAGCAATAAATAGATCCTTATGCGGATTTAGATTCAGTTTATAAAGAAATTTATAAAAATTATAAAAAGCAAGAGAATGAATATACGGATGAATTTTACTTTGCTAAAGTAAATAATGAATAGTAGGTAAGAGGGATACTATCCAGCAGATACATATAGAAAATTAGGATTTAAAGATGTATGTATAGAATATTATTATATAAAAAGAGAAGTGTAATAGGAGAAGTTATAATGGAAAAGCATGAATTGGTTGATATAAATGGAAATAAAACAGGAAAAATTTTAACACATATTGAGGCTCGTAACCCTAATAATGTACCTAAAAGGGTATTATATATCAGTTGTTGGAGTAGTTATAATTAATGATAACAATGAGATTTTACTTCAAAAGCGTAGTAGATTTAAAAGAGCAAATCCTAGTAAATGGGGTATCTGTGGTGGAAAGGTAGATTTGGGAGAAACTCCGCTTGATGCAGGTGTTCGTGAAACTTTAGAAGAAATAGGTGTTTTTTTGGATAAAAAAGATTTAAAATTCCTAAGTATGGATACAAATGAAAAAACACATTTTACAGTATATTATGTAAGAAAAAATGTAAATATAAATGAATGCAAATTGCAAGAAGATGAACTTGAAGAAGTAAAATATTTTAAAATAGAAGAACTACAATATTTGGATAATGAAGGGTTCGAATGGTTAGAAAACTTAAGAAAAGTTATATAGGTGTAGTAAAGAAATTTGCCACTGGTGGCAAATTTCTTTTTTAATAGGGGTTCACTTCAAAGAGTACCTCTATTTTTTAGGTGATTATAAATAAATTTTAATACAAATAAACAAAAAGGAATTTGAAGATTAGGTATACCCTTATTTAAAGGTAATTGTTTTTTTACGAATTTTATGATATAAATAGAAGAAAGGAGAAAATTATGAAGGATTTATTAAAAACAAATTGTTTTGACACTCAAGAAACAATGATAATAGTAGGAAGTTGTTTAGAAAATATGCAACCAAAAGCATATAAAGAGCTTGAGCAAATTTCTGAAAATATTTATGAAGTATGTTTTAGAAAAAGAACACTTGAATATGGTAGTAACAAAGATAATTGGAATGTTAGCAAGAGGAAAAGTAAAAAAGATAATATTTGCTACAGTTGATAAATCTCCTCATTGTGTGCAACTCCATTATGTTATAAAAGAATTAGAAAATGCAATTGATATAAGTAATATTGAAATAATCAATTATGTAGCTGTTAATGATAAATTAAATGAAATACCATTTGAAGTAATAAGTTTATCTAAGAATTTATCTAAGTTAAAGGAAAGAATGTAATAAAAATTATTGGGCAAAATTTTTCGGAAAAGGAACCGTCCCTAATTCAAAAAATGATATTCCTCTAGGTTATAACAAAACTCCAAAAAGATATTTCCGCCAAAAGAGAAAATATGCTAAAATAAACAAATAAAAGGCAGAAAAATGCACTAATAATTAGGAGGGCAACTAAAAAATGAAAGAGCGGAGAAACACATACTTAGCAATAGCAATAACAACAAAATGCAACTATAAATGCTTCTATTGCAAAAAAGGAGGAGAAAGCATATCCCAAAAGCAGCAAACAATACCATATGAAAATCTAAAGAATATAATAGCTGTTGCAATAGAAGAAGGGATAAGAAACTTTAGAATTACGGGGAGGAGAGCCAACGGGGAGTAACATATTTTGGAAAGCTTATAGAGTATATAATGGAATTTGAGCAAACCAAAATAAGAATAAATACAAACGGCTTTAAGATTTTTAAAATATATTAATATACTAAAAAATACAGAAAAAAGATTAGATATCGTTTTTAGTGTTGATAGTATATCAGAATATATTGATGGGATGTATTTTCCAAAATTTCTCTCGGAAGATGTGATAAAGATCACAAGAATTCTAAGGAATAATGAAATTCCTGTTAGGTACAACATAGTAGTAACAAAAAGCAAATGAGCTAGAGGTTAGAAGCTTAGTTCTAAAGGCACTTGATGACTTACGTATAAATGTAAAGCTTTTAGATCTTAATAAATTTCCAGAATACTATGGGAACAAAAAAGAAATATGCGAAAAAGAAGCATTAGATTTCTGGCAAACTATGTTTGTACCTATGAAAAATTTTTACGGTTTTTTAGAGGAAATATCTGAAAAGTCAGACCTTGATTGGACAACTAAAATGATTGGAAAAGGTAATGGGATTCCAATGAGTGCATATTTTAGAAAGGAAAACTGGGTTCAGGTAAAAGACTCTGAAAGAGGCGCAAAATATGCAAAAATTCTGCAAAAGAAAATTGCAATTATTACAAAAAAGGGAGAATGCAGAGAAGGTGTGTTTAGTTTATTTTTATCATCGAATTTAGTATTACATTTGTCAGGGTGCAAAAATGAAAAAATTAGATTTAACCTTAACAAATGTAATGATGATGAAATAAAATTAGCTTTTTCATATCTTTTAAAATTTATTTAAAGATTTATTACTCTAAGGTATGGATAGCCTCTATACCTTGGAGTAATAATATGAAGGAGAGAAGAAATGATTGATTTTGAACTATATAGAGTATTTATAGAGGTAGCAAAAAAGAAAAAATATAACAAAGGCAAGTGAAAAATTAAATATCTCACAGCCAGCAGTTACAAAACAAATAAAAAATTTAGAAAATCAATTATCTTTAGTTTTATTCGAAAAAAAAAGCAAAGGTCTTATATTAACTGAAGATGGGAAAAAATTATATGAAAAATTGAAAAAATCCAATAGAGGAATTAAATAAAATAGATAAACAAATTGGAAAAGAAAAAATAATTAATATTGGTACACATAACCATATGGGAAGTTGTGTGTTTGGAAAAGTTATAAATGAATACTGTTTAAAATATCCAGAGGTGAATCTGAATTTAATATGTGAGGAAACATCTAAAATGTTAGAAAAATTGGAGAATAAGGAAATTGATATAGTATTTTCTAAAAAAGATAGATATACCTGTTTCTAAAAATATTAAATACATAAAATTAGGATACTTAAATGATGTATTAATTGCAAGCAAAAACTCTGAAATAGCAAGTAAGAAATTAACGATTGAAAATATAGAGAATCAAATTATATATGTACCTAGAGTTTATGCTCAAGCTGTAGAAAGATTTAAAAAATTAACAGATGGCAAAAATTTAAAGTTAAAAAATAGTAGCTATAAAACAATATTAGAACTTGCATCTTCAGGAAAAGCAATAGGTTTGATAACCAGAGAATATATTGATGAAGATGATTATGAAAAATTTGGATTAGTTGAAGTTAAAACAGATTTGAAATTGGGAAGAATTGAATTTGGAATATATTTGAATAGCGAGAGGTCAAAAAAGAATTAAGGAATTTGGTGGATATGATAGAAGTGTGTTTTAAATAGAATATTTAATATAAATTAAGAATTTATTAATTTCATTGACAAACCCCTAAAAAATATAGTATACTAAAAACATCAAAAGAAAGGGGAAAAAAGATGAGTGAAACAATATTAAAATGTGAAAATTTATGCAAACATTTTGGCAAAAAAGCAAATCCTAGACAGAGTATCACTAGAAGTAAAACAAGGTGACATATTAGGGTTTATAGGACCAAATGGTGCAGGAAAAACAACAACAATAAAACTAATACTAGGTTTTGCAAAGTATAGATAGTGGAACAGTAAAAATAAATGGATATGACATACAAAAAAGACTTTGAAAAAGCAATAGAAAAAGTAGGGACAATAGTAGAAAATCCAGATTTATATATGTATTTAAGTGGATATGACAACCTAAAAACTAATAGCAAATCTATATAAAAATGTAGACAAAAAAAAAAGAATAGATGAGGTTGTAAAACTAGTAAAATTAGAGCAAAGAATAAAAGACAAAGTGTCAAAATATTCATTAGAATGAGACAAAGATTAGGAATAGCTCAAGCATTATTACATAAACCAAACCTATTAATATTAGATGAACCAACAAATGGCTTAGACCCAGAAGGAATAAAAGAATTAAGAGATTTAATAAAAGACTTAGCAAAAAAAAGAAAATATGGCAATAGTAATATCAAGCCATAACTTAGCAGAATTAGAAAGTTTCTGTAACAAAGTTACAATAATAAAAATGGAAAAGTAGTAGAAACTAGCACAATAAATGAAGTAAAAAAGTAGAACAATCATATATTATTGAATTAAATAACTTAGAAAATGTAGAGCAAATATTGGAAAAATCAATAGAACAAGTAAATGAAACAAGATTTAAAATAAACATAAGCAGAGATGAAATACCCCGGAATAGTTAAAAGATTAGTAGAAGCGGACAAAAAAGTTTATATGGTTAATGAAGAAATTCTAAGCCTAGAGGACGCATTCTTAAAAAAAAGACAGGGGGTAATGTAATTGAATAATTTGGTAAAAAATGAAATAACAAAAATAATAAAAAGAAAAGTTTTTATATAATGTTAATCGTTGTTCTTGCATATATTGTACTTTCCAATGTTATGTATAAATATGTTTACAATTCGACGGCTAATTATGAATATTATAGTGATAGCTATGCTGAAATTTTAAGGCAAGAAATGAAAAATTTAAACCTAGAAAATCAACAAGAAGTAGATATTTATATAGGAGACAAAACAGAGCTTGATATATATGAACTTTTAAAGCAATATTATAAAGAATCTTGGCAATATAAACTTATACCAGAAAAAGCTGGAAGTTATTTATCAGAAATAAATACATACACATATAAAACAAAAGACGAAGAAGCCCTAAATGAGGCAAAAGATAGATATAATAAATTTGTAGAAAGATTAAAGGCAGATGATTGGAAAAGCTTTGCAAAAGAAGAGATAGAAACTTTAAAACTATCTCGAGAAGGAATAGAAGAAGCAGAAAAAGACAAAGGGACGGAGCTTCAAATAGAAGTACTAGAAATGAGATTAAAATATGATATTCCGTATGGTAATGATTATAAAAACAATGCATTAAATAACTATTTGCAAAATAAAATGACATTAATCGATTTAGAAAAGAAAAACAACAAAACATATGAAGAACAAAAACAATATCAAAAAGCAAAAGAAGATTCCGAAAAAAGCAAATATGTTATAGAGCAAGGAAAAGACATCTATAATTCTTCAGATTCAAGAGGATTTCTATTAAATGTATTTTCAAAATATGAACTGTTTATAATAATAACAGTAGTTTTAATCGCAGGTGCAATAGTAAGTGATGAGTTTAATAAAGGTACAATAAAACTATTACTTGTAAGGCCTTTTAGTAGAGCAAAAATATTACTTGCAAAATTTATAACAGTTATAATAACAGTATTATTTATAATGATAGTTACAGTAATTTTACAATTTATAATTGGCGGAATTTTCTTTGGATATAGCTCATTAAGCATACCAGCAGTTGTATATAACCATACAACAGGTCAAATTGTCGAAATGGGAATATTAAAAATATTATACTTACAGGACTTGGTAAGATGCCAATTTATATATTACTTGGAACATTAGCATTTGCTTTAAGTACAATATTTAATAATACGCCGGTTGCAATAACAATAACATTAATGGGATATATTGCATCAAGCATAATTAATCAATTTGCATTATAAAATGGTTAAAGTTTTTTGTTACACCAAACTGGGATTTTACACAATTTTTCTATGGAGGATTACCTTTATTAGAAGGTATGAAAGTTCCTTTTTCTGTGGTAATTTGCTTAATTTATTTTGCTATAATGATGGTTGTAAGCTTTATGGTGTTTAAGAAAAGAAATATTAAGAATGTGTAATAAAAAGGATATAAGATTTTGAATTATCTTATATCCTTTTTAGTTTTCAAACTTGTTTAATTAAAAGTTATATATGTAGCTATACTACGAGTGTTGCAGAAAAATTACATTACATTAACAAATGAATAACATTGCAAAAAAAGAATTGAAAATGTGTACAAAATATGATTAAATGAAATTAAGAATATCCACTGGGGATATTAGACGAAAGAAAGGATTATGAGAAATGAGAAAAGATAGAGGAATAACATTAATTGCGTTAGTTGTAACGATAATAGTTTTGTTAATTTTGGCAGGCGTAAGCATAAGTATGCTAACAGGTCAAAATGGAATTTTAAATAGAGCAACAGAAGCAAAAGAGAAAAACAGAAACAGCTAAATCAGGAGAGCAATCGGCATTGAGCGAATTAGAAAATCAAATAAATAATTACCAGGATGATGGATTTGACAAAGAAAAAAGGAGTAAACAGACCACAATTAGCAAGTGGAATGACAAGAGTAATGTTTACAGATCCAACATCAAGCTCAAATGGTACAATAATAAAAAGACGGAGAAAGCGGATGGTCTACTGATTGGTATGATTATAATTCGCAAAAATGGGCAAATGTAATGACAAAAGATGGAAGTATGTGGGTATGGATACCAAGATATGCATATATAATAAATGAAGATAAATCTATGGATATAAAATTTTTAGTAGGAACAACAAATAAATGGTATAATCCAGAAACAAAGAAAACAGAGGATTTACCAGAAGGATATAGAGTACATCCTTGTTTCCAAAATGGAAGCAAAACAGGATACCAAAACGGAGAATGGAAAGCAGAAATAAGAGGAATCTGGGTTGCAAAATTTGAAGCAGGTTTGCCAGATGAAAGCTCAGCACCAAAAAAACAACATCTATATCTGGATTGGATAATGGTTATTATCCCGTATTTCAGGGAAAAAAAGGAAGCATATAATTATATAACTGTATCACAATGTTATCTGTTATCAAAGGCATTAACAGAAAAAAATAATCCATATGGATTTTCAAGTTCAACAGATAGTCATTTAATAAAAGACAGTGAATGGGGAGCAGCAGCATATTTATCTTATAGTAAATATGGCAAAACAGGTGGAACATATGATACAACAAAAGAAGTATATATTAACAATGTAAGTTATGGATATATGTTAGGAGATAGTATAAAGACATCTATAAGAGGAATTGGTTCTTATGCTATAACAGGTTATGCAGGGGAAGATGCGTCTTCATCAGAAAATGTGTTGTCTTCTAAAATTTTAGGAGACGTGGTAACAGGAACAGCTGGAGTATCTCATGCTTGGTATACAAAAAACGGAATAAAAGCAAGTACAACGGGAAATATATATGGTATATATGATATGAGTGGAGGATTAGCAGAATATACTAGTTCATATGTTAATGCAAAAAGTAATATAACGCTACAAAACTTTTTGAAGGCATATTGTGCAGAATTCACTTATAAAGGGGATAATATAATAGAGGAAAGTACTCCATATGCAACTGTTTATCCAGAATATGCAGAAGGAAAGTTGCTACAAGGTATATCTGATAGATACGGAGACGCAATTTATGAAACAGCATTCTGGTTGAATGATGACATAAATAATGATGTTTCAGGACCAATTGTATCAAGAGGTGATGGATGGTATGTTGATAAATTCGCAGGAATTTTTGCTTATGATGACGTTGTTGGTGTTTGTTATGAATATTATGGACGGTTTCCGTACAGTATTAGTAACGCAATAGGTTTAATATAGGAAAGGAATAATTGAAATGTTGAAAAATAAAAATACTGGTATTACTTTGGTAGCATTAGTAGTAACAATAATTGTACTTTTAATTTTAGCACGGAGTTAGTGTTAGTATGTTGACAGGGCAGAATGGAATACTAAATAGAGCTATAGAAGCAAAAGAAGAAACGTTACTATCTTCAGAAAAAGAAGCAATAAGTTTAAATATTTTACAAGATACTATGAATACTAATGCAAATGAATTAGAAAATAGAATAGGCAAGAAACTATACTCAAAAAATTTTGCCAATAGTGACAAATGGGATTATATTTATTTACAAACAGATGGAAAAATATACGGAGATAATTGGTATTATATAAACAAAGGAACAAATATAGAGAATTATGGAAAAGCACAAAAAAGAATGGTTAGTAAATTATTCTGATGGGGAAATTATAGAACTTGAAGATGAAAAAATATACAGAGGTTTCTGTAAATAATGTGCTAATAACGGATGGATTGGTATTTAATTTGGATAGTAATGATTTTTCTCTTTCAGATAAAAATACTTGGGGAGATGGAGTTGAAGCATTTGGTTTTGACAATAATCAGGAAGATTCAGATGGAATAAGCTTTGATGGTGTAGATGACTATGTATCTTTTAAATCGGGAACAGATTTTCAGAAGGGTTTTACAATTTCTTTTTATGGAAAGGCTAGTACTTCATATTTTTTCTCTAAACAAAAGAAAATAATTTTATATATTCTTGTAGATTTGGAATGAGTGAAAAAATATTCTATTTTAATACATCTAAAAACCAAGCAAATTCAACTTGGTCAGATGATGTTCAGGGCGGAAATAATAATGGTAATTTGTGTGTAAAGTGTGATTATACAATGGGAGAAGTTGGGTACTATGATTTGACGTTTGACCCAAATGAAAATATTTTTATTCTGTATGATAAAGGACAAGAAGTTGCCAGAACAACAACAGATTTTAATTATTGGCATGGAGAAAATGGAGGAAAACAAATATTAGAAGATGATACTATAAAATGCTATGTTGGAAGAGCTTATGGGGGAACATCACAGGGGACTAATCAGTGGAGTTATTCGAAAATAAGTTTATATAATTTAAAGCTGTATAACAAAAAAGTTATCTCAAGATGAAATAATGGAAAATTATATGAAAACGATTGCATATCATCAGAAATAAAAAAGTCCCCCAAAACACTTGCAATTCACCCCAAAAAGTAGTATACTATAAAAGACATAAAGAGAAAGGAAAGAGCGAGAGCAAAAATCTCGCTCTTAATTCTTGTAAAATAGGAGGTAAAATTTGGCAAAAATCGAAGAAAAGGTTGAAAGTCTAGTAAAAGACAAAATAAGAAAAAATTGGATATGAGCTGTATGATGTAATATACACAAAAAGAAGGTTCAAACAAAATCCTAAGAATAGTAATAGACAGCGAAAAAGGAATATCATTAGACGATTGTGAAAAAAGTCAACAACGAAATAAAAGAAAGAATCGACGAAGCAAATCAATAGAAGAACAATACTTTTTAGAAATATCATCACCAGGAATAGAAAGACTACTAAGAAAAGATTGGCAACTAAAAAAATTCAAAGGTGAAGAAGTAAACATCAAACTATTCAAAAAAGATGAAAATGGCAAAAAAGAATACACTGGAACTTTAGGAGATATAACAGAAAACACATTAGATATTGAAGCAGAAGGCGAAAATACAACAATAGACAGAAAAATTATATCACAAGTAAAAAACAGTATACACAGAATAAAATTTTTTAGCGAAAAGAAACGGTCCCAGCAAAAAAAGAAACGATCTTTTCGCAAAAAGAAACGGTCCCAATGGGAAAAACGGGACCAAAAAGAACCGACCCCAATGGTCCCAAGAAAGGAAGTTAAAAAATGAAAGCAATTGATAACAAAGAATTAATATTAGCACTAGAAGACCTAGAAAAAGAAAAAGGAATAAAAAAAGAATATTTATTAGAATCAATAGAATCAGCATTAGTTACAGCATATAAAAAAGAAATTTTGATGCATTAGAAAACGTAAAAGTTGTAATGGATAAACAAACAGGAGCAACTTATGTATACTCTATAAAAGAAGTTGTAGAAAGAGCAAATGATCCAGTACAAGAAATTAGTTTAGATGAAGCTAAGAAAATAAATAAATCAATACAAATAGGTGACAATGTAGAAATTGAAATAGTACCAAAAAAATTTCGGAAGAATAGCAGCACAAACAGCGAAACAAGTTATAGTTCAAAAAAATAAGAGAAGCTGAAAGAGAAATTTTATATAATGATTATAGTGACAAAAAAGGTGAAATTGTTTCTGGTCCTATTCAAAAAGCTGAAAGAGGAATTGTTGTAATGGATTTAGGTAAACTTGAGGGTGTTATGCCATTAAAAGAACAAATCCCAACAGAAAATTATAATGTAAATGATAAAATAAAAGCCTATGTTGTAGATGTAGAAAAAAAGGTGAAAAAGGTGCACCACAAGTTATAGTTTCTAGAAGCCATCCAGATTTTGTAAGAAAACTTTTAGAATTCGAAATACCTGAAATATATGAAGGTTTAATAGAAATTAAAAGTGTATCACGTGATCCAGGAAAGAGAAGCAAAGTTGCGGTATATTCTCAAGACCCTAATATTGACCCAGTAGGCTCTTGTGTAGGTCAACGTGGAATACGTATTCAAAATGTAATAAATGAATTACATGGAGAAAAAATTGATGTTATAGAATGGAACCCAGATATTTCAATATATATAGCAGCAGCACTTCTTCCTGCAAAAATAATGGCAGTTGATAGTAAAGAAGATGAAAAATTTGCTCAAGTAATAGTTCCAGATGACCAATTATCTTTAGCAATAGGAAAAGCTGGTCAAAATGCAAGACTTGCAGCAAGACTTACTAATTGGAAAATTGATATAAAATCTGAAAGTCAATTTAGACAAATGCTACAAGAACAGGTAAATTCAGAAAATCAAGAGGAAAGTAGTAAAAAAGAAGATTCTTCAGAAGAAATAGAGAATAATGAAGAATAGAAAGCAATTCTAAAGAATATAAAATCAAAAGAGAGATTAAAAAGGAGAAGATTTAATTTGAAAAAAAATACCACAAAGAACTTGTATAGGTTGTAATAGCAAAAAAGACAAAAAGACTTGATAAGAGTTTAAAAAATAAAGATGGGCAAATCAGTATAGATTTAACAGGAAAGAAAGATGGAAGAGGAATTTACCTTTGTAAATCTGAAGAATGTCTAAATAAAGCTATAAAAAATAAAAGAATTTCTAGAACTTTTGAGATGGAAATTGATGAAAGTATATACGAGAATTTAAGAAATTTTATAAATGGAGGTGAGATTATTGGGTAAAATGAAATTATATGAACTAGCAAAAAAATGGATGTATCTAGTAAAGAGTTACTAGAACAAGCAAAAAGAGATGGGTATAAATATAAAAAGCCATTTAAGTGTTATTTCTGATGATGATGTTAAAAATTTAAAAGCTAAATATCAAAGAAAAGGTGTAACAGAAATAAAACCAAAAGAGGAGAAAAAGCCTAAAAAAAGAAAATTCACAAAAAAAGAAAGATAATCCAGTAATAATTAGAAGAGAAGTGATTATCGAGGAAGAGGGAAATAAAGAGAAAAAAGCAAGAACAAAACGTAATGATAATAAAAATCCATTTGTACAAAGAAATCAAAAAAAAGGATTATAATATAGTCTATAGAAACAAACCAACTAAACCTATGACTGTAAGTGAGTTATTTGGTTTGAATAAAGACGAAAAGAAAGTTGAAAATAAAAAAGAAAGAGGATACCGAGAAAAAAGAAGCAATGAAAGTAGAAGAAAAAAAAGGTAGAACAAAAAGTAGAACCAAAAGTCCAAGAAAATGTGGTACATACAAAAATCAAAATGTAAATATGAATAAAAAATAATGACTTCAAGATAGAAGAAACCAATCATCAGAAAAGAGCACATTACCAATCTCACAATAATAGAAATAATGATAGAAATGGCTATCAAAATAATAGAAGAGATGGATTTAGAACAAATAACAGAAATAATGATGGTCAAAATGGTTTCCAAAAAAGAGATAATAACAGATATCAAAATAATAATGGAGAAAAACCTTGGCAAAGAGATAATAGAGACGGCAAAAATTTTGGTCAAAATAATTTCAGAAACAATAATCAAAATGGTAGAAATGGTTACAATAATAATTATAACAACAATGGCGGAAACAGATTTGGAAACAATAATAGACGTCCATTAGATGAAAAAGGAATTGAGAAAAACATCAAAAACATTATTACTGTTGAAACAAATATCGAAGAGAAGTCGGCTCGTGAATATAGCAGAAATATTGATAAACAAAAAAAAATAATAGCAAATATGATGAAAATAGAAGTGCTAAGAAAAAATCAAGAAGAAATCAAGAGGATTATTCTATAAATGAGAAGAAATTAAATAACTTAAAACAAAGAAATAATTTATCAAATATGTTCAAAAATATGAAAAAAAAGATTTAGCAACTGAGCTTAAAAAGACATCAAGTGAGGTTATAATGAAACTTATGTCACTTGGAATTATGGCTACTTTAAACAATAACTTGGATTTTGATACAGCATTTTTAGTTGCTTCTGAATTTGGTGTAACAGCTAATAAAAAACAAGAAGTTAAAAGAAGAAGATGTATTATTTGATGAATCTGAGGACAAAGAAAATGAATTAAAAGAACGTCCACCAGTAGTTGTTGTTATGGGTCACGTTGACCATGGTAAAACATCACTTCTAGATGTAATTAGAAAAACAAATGTAATAGGTGGAGAAGCAGGTGGAATTACACAAGCAATTGGTGCATATCAAGTAAAGGTTAATGATAGAGATATTACATTCTTAGATACACCAGGACACGAAGCATTTACTCAAATGAGAGCAAGAGGTGCTCAAATTACTGATATTGCAATATTGGTTGTTGCTGCAAATGATGGTGTAATGCCTCAAACAGTTGAAGCTATTAACCACGCAAAATCAGCTGGAATTCCAATAATTGTTGCAATCAACAAAATAGATTTACCAGATGCCAACCCTCAAAAAGTTAAAGAAGAATTAATGCAATATGAATTAGTACCAGAAGAATGGGGAGGAGATACAATTTATGTTGAAATCTCTGCTAAGAAGAACTTGAATATTGACCAACTACTAGAAATGGTATTACTAGAAGCGGATGTCTTAGAATTAAAAGCAAACCCTACAAAACAAGCAAAAGGTGCAGTAATTGAAGCAAGACTTGATAAAAATAAAGGTGCTATTGCATCAGTTCTAGTTCAAAGAGGAAAACTAGATGTTGGAGATACCGTAGTTGTTGGAACATCAATTGGTAGAATACGTTCAATGGTAAATGATAAAGGTAAAAAAAAGTAAAATCAGCTGGACCATCAACACCAGTAGAAATTATGGGATTAACAGAAGTTCCACAAGCAGGAGACATCTTCTATGAGGTTAAAGATGAAAAAAATGGCTAAACACTTAATAGAAAGAAGAAAACGTCAAGCTAGAGAAAAATCAATAAATCAAGTATCAGCAGTAACATTAGATAATCTATTTGGACAAATGGAAGAAGGAAAATTAAAACAATTGAACTTAATTGTAAAAGCAGATGTTCAAGGTTCTGTTGAAGCATTAAAACAATCTCTAGAAAAATTATCAAATGAAGAAGTAAGAGTAAAAGTAATCCACTCAGCAGCAGGAGCTGTTACAGAATCTGATGTTACACTTGCAAAGGTTTCAAATGCTATTATAATTGCATTTAATGTAAGACCAGTTGCAACAGCTAAAAATGAAGCTGAAAAAGACGAAGTTCAAATTAAACAATATTCTGTAATTTACCAAGCAATAGACGACGTAGAAGCTGCTATGAAAGGAATGCTTGACCCTAAATTCGAGGAAGAGGTTATAGGAACTGCAGAAATTAGACAAATCTTTAAAATATCAAATGTTGGAACAATTGGTGGAGCAATGGTACTTACAGGTAAAATTGCTAGAAACGCAGGAGTTAGAGTTATTCGTGATGATGTTGTTATTCACGACGGAAAACTTATTTCTCTAAAACGTTTCAAAGATGATGCAAAAGAAGTTGCAAAAAGACTTTGAATGTGGTATCCAATTAGAAAAAATATAATGATATTAAAGAGGGAGACATCTTAGAAGCTTATATTATGAAAGAAATAAAAAGATAATTGCTCTTTTGGGACCGGTTTTTGCGAAAGGAAACGGTCCCAATACGAAAAAGTTAGGAGGATATTATGCCACAAAGAAAAAACAACAAATAGAATGGACAAGGTTAATGAGGAGTTAAAAAAGAAATTAGTGTTATAATTGACCAAGATTTAAGAAATCAAAATATAACAGGACTAATTAGTGTAACTAAGGTCAAAACTGCTCCAGATTTGCGTACTGCTAGAGTTTATATTAGTTTACTTAATTGTAAGAGCAAGAAAAACACTCTTGAGGGTATTAAGAAAGCCTCAGGTTATATAAGATCTGAAATTGCAAAAAAAGAGTTAATTTAAGATATACTCCTGAACTTATTTTTGAGGTTGACGAGAGTATGGAGTATGGCTCTAGAATCGAGAGTATTTTGAAGGAAATTATGCCAGAAGAGAAGTAAAATGTTCCATTAGGACCGGGACTTTTTGGGAACATTGCACCAAAAGACCCGGTCCCGATGGGGCAGAAAGGAAGAAATATGACACTAGATACAATATTAGAAGAAATAAAAAAAGCAGAAAAAAATTGTAATACTAACACACGAATTACCAGATGGAGATGCAGTAGGAAGTTCTTTAGCAACAGGTTTAGCCTTAGAAGAAATGGGGAAAAATGTAGATATTATAATACCAGAATATTCAAAATCATTTTCATTTTTACCTAAAATAGATAAATTAAAAAAATCTAGCGATGTAGAAAAATACGATTTAGCAATAGCATTAGATTGTGCAGATATCAAAATATTAAAAGGCTACACAAAATATTTCGAAAAAGCAAAAACAAAAATAGTAATAGACCATCATAGTAGTAACATAATGTATGGAGATATAAACTTTGTAAATCCAGTTGCACCAGCATGTGCACAAGTTTTAATTGGAATGTTTAGCTATTTTGGAATAAAAATGACTAAAGATATGGCAACTTGTGTAATGACAGGAATAATTACAGATACAGGTGGATTTTCTTATGGAGCAACTACAGAAACATTTGAATTTGCAGCAGAAATTTTATCACTTGGTGTAAACATATCTGAAATATTTAGAAGAGCTTTTTTACACACAAAAAATAAAGCTAATTTCGAGTTAACGAAAAGGGCGATGGATAGATTAGAATTTTTTGAAGATGGAAAAGTTGCTTTTACATATATAACTGGACAAGACCAAGAAGAGGTAAATGCTGTTCCTGGTGACCATGAAGGAATTGTTGATGTAGGTAAAAACATAGATGATGTTGAAGTTTCAATATTTTTACACGAGGTAAAAGGAAAAGGATATAAGATTTCTTTTTAAGGTCCTTAGAGTATGTTGATGTTGCAAGTATTGCCATTATGCTTGGCGGTGGCGGACATTTAAGAGCTGCTGGAGCTTATGGCAAAGGAACGATTGAGCAGATTAGAGATAAGGTTCTTAAAGAAGTTAGGAAACAACTTATGTAGAAAAAAAAATGAATTTTTTGAAATGGGGACGGTTCCTTTTTGAAAAAGGAACCGTCCCCATTTCAAAATAAAGGAGTTTATATGGATGGAATTATAATAATAAACAAAGAAAAAAATTGGACATCGAATGATATAGTACAAAAACTGAAACACACATTTCACGAAAAAACAGGACATACAGGAACTTTAGACCCACTTGCAACAGGTGTACTTCCAATATTGGTTGGAAAAGGAACTAGTTTATCAAAGTATTTGGTAAATCATGATAAAGAATATATTGCAACTATTAGGTTAGGGGGGAAAAGACTTCTACAGGGGACCAAGAAGGAGAAATCATTGAAAAAAAGCCAGTAACAGATGATATGTTTGATGCAGAAAATGTAAGGAAAGTTCTTTCTGAATTTAAAGGAAAACAAAACCAAATTCCACCTATGTATTCAGCAATTAAAGTTAATGGTAAAAAACTTTATGAATATGCTAGAAGTGGTAAGAAAGTAGAGATAGAACCTCGCGAGATTGAGATTTTTGATATTGATTTGATTTCTATATCTAAGGATATGAAGGAAATTGTGTATAAGGTTTGGTGCTCAAAAGGTACTTATATAAGAAGTCTTTGTGAGGATATTGCTGAAAGACTTGGAACAGTAGGATTTATGAGCGGTTTAAATAGAACTAGAGTTGGGGATTTTAGAATTGAACAGGCTGTTAGGATTTCGGATGTTGTTGGTGATGATGGTGTTGTAAATAGGGATATTATAAAGAGTAAGTTTATTTCAATAGAGGAATTTTTGATGGATAAAAATGAGATAGTTCTTGATAATATGAAGATTAGAAAGTTCTTAAATGGTGTGAAAATTTTTTGTGATAAAAGTGATGGAATATATAGGGTGTATAGCGAAAATAGAGTATTTGTAGGAAGCGGAGTTGCTAAAGATAAAAAATTGAAGAGAGATATTATTATTAATTTTTAAAAAAAGAGAACCAGAGAAACTCGAATTATAAAAATTGAGTTTCTCTGATTCTTTTTTTTCATCTAGTATATTAAGAAGAAATTGACAAAACAAAACAGAGGGGCGAGTTTACGTCCCTCTGTTGGAATTAATGATTGTGTTACACTGTAAGATTATTCCTGTGAGTTTTTAGGGTTTAAATACTCATAGTATCTTACGTATGTTGAAGTTAAATCTCTATAGGCTGCAACCAGTACTTTAAGCTGACGTTCAGCCTTAGACTGAATCACCGGAATTTCATTCGGCGACTGCGTCTGTAGCATCTGCGACAGTTTCTCTGCGTATTCAAACTGTCTAACGGTAAACGCATGGTAAGCATGCGCGTTTGCAACAGTTAAGCTTGGCAACTTAAATTGGCAGTTTTTGGTAGCACTGTTGATAGCACGGAGCTCTACTTTTCTTCCAGTTGTATCGATGATATTTTTGGCCTGCAAGTCGCCAAAAAATTCTTTTGAGAGAAGATTCTTTTCTTTAAGAATGTAAATCAAGTCATCAATTGCTCTGTCTACTTTTGGCAATTCTGCATTGATATCATCGAGGTATTTTTTTGGATTGTCGAGAGTCCAATCTCTTTCGCCTACAGATGGCTCAGGTGTACCATAGAGCTCGTCATCTAACGCGCTATTATGACGTGCTGCGTTCCGGGCTACGTGGTAAATTCTGAATTCTTCGTTCATTTTAATTCCTCCTGTTATTATGTTGAATATTATTCAGTAACAAAGACATTATACAACTTTATGTAAATTTTGTCAATGAAAGACGCTGAAATTATGTAAACAATTACTAAATGCACCAAAATGCATAGAAATATGGGGAGGAGAAAAAGTAAAAATAATATTTTCAAGAAAGAATAAAAAATCATAATTTATTTCCAAAAAAAAATTAAAAAAACTACTTGCAAATTGTCGAAATATAAAATATAATTAAAATGTATTAAAGACACTTAGGAGGAAAAAAAAGATGGAAGATTTCGCAACTTATATATTAGAAGAAGAAAATTTATCTCAAAAATGTTAATAACATACTATTTATCAAAAAAACAGGAATATTTTTTGATAAATCAATAGTATTAAAAGCAGAAATAGCAAAAATGTTTATAGAATATATGCAAATAAATGTTGATAAAAACCTAGTATTAACAGCAATGCTACTATGTAACTGTAAAAAAATAGAAAATGCACAAAAAATAGGAAAATTAGAAACATTTGCAAAAGATGGAGCAGAATATTTAAGCACATTAGATTCAGCAAACGTTTTTGTAAAATATGTGAAGAGGTAAACAGATACAGTGAAAGCTCACCAAGAGAAAGAAAGCGACATTTTAGAAATAGTAGACCAATTTACAGGACTAATACTAAACAGGGTTGAAAGAGACGCATTTTCAACAGAAGAAGCATTAGTTGTATTAAAAGAAAGAAACTTAAAATATGCTGATAACAGATATATGGAAATGTTTACAGAATTCATAAAAGAATTAGAAAATATAACAATAAAAGAAACAATAGATGTGCCAATTATAAAAAAATTAGTTCATTTGCACAACAAAGAAGCTAATGTAAAGACTTTTATTGCAGCACTTGCAAATAATTATTCAGACAAAATAAATGAAGCAATAGAAGAAAACATAAAGAAAAAAGCCAAAAGAGTTCTAGCAAAAGAACCAAATGAAGTACAAAATATGAAATCAGATTTAGAAAAAATGAAAGAATTAGCATCTGCTACAAAAAAGCAAAGTAGAGCTTTATTTAGTGATGACACAACACAAAAAGTACTAAATCATAAATCAAAATACAAAGTGGAGGAATAGCAAAAATGTATGAAATATTTGCAGATTTACATATACATATAGGAAGATCAGAAAATGGAAAACCAATAAAAATAACAGGAGCAAGGAGCTTAAATTTTGCAAATATAGCAAAAGAATGTTATGAAAGAAAAGGAATACAAGTTGCAGGAATAATAGACTGTGCATCACCTTATGTTATAGAGGACATAGAAAACTTCTTAAAAACAGGAGATGCGTATGAACTTAAAGATGGAGGAATAATTTACAAAGACAAAGTTTGCATATTACTAGGAAGTGAAGTTGAGACATCAGAAAAAAGGAAGAAATGGAAAATCTGGAAGTGCGCATAATGTATGCTTTTTCCCATATCTAAAAGACATAAAAGGATTTTCAAATGAACTTGCAAAACACGTAAAAATGTAACTTTAAGCACACAACGTTCAGATTTGTCAGGATATGATTTAGTAGATATTGTAGAAACATATAATGGAATAGTAATACCAGCTCATATATTTACGCCACATAAAAGTTATTATGGAAATTGCACAGATAGACTAAAAGACATATTCAAAGAAAAATATGACAAAATATTCGCAGTAGAATTAGGGCTAAGTTCAGATACATTCTTAGCAGATGAAATATCAGAATTAGAAACAAGAACTTTTTTAACAAATTCAGATGCACATTCTTTACCAAAAATAGCAAGAGAATACAATAAAATGCAGGTAGAAGATATATCTTTTAAAGAAATTGTAAAAGCACTAAAAAAATGAAGATGGAAGAAAAGTGCTTGCAAATTATGGATTAGACCCAAAACTTGGAAAATATCATAGAAGTTTTTTGCGAAGACTGTAATGATTCAATAGAGATAGACCAAGCAGCAACAGTATGTCCAAAATGTGGCGGAACCAATATAACTTTTGGAGTTTTTGATAGAATAGAATTAATAAAAGATAAAAAGAAACAAAAAGCCCGGAAAATAGACCACCTTACATATATCAAGTGCCACTAAGTTTTATCCCAGGAGTTGGAGGAAAGACTGTTGAAAAATTATTAAGCAATTTTGAAACAGAAATGAATGTTTTACATAAAGTATCAGAAGATGATATAGAAGCAGTTGTTGGAGCAAAAGTTGCTAAAAACATAATGAATAGTATAAATGGAAATATCCACGTTCACTCTGGTGGCGGAGGAGTTTATGGAAAAGTAGAGGTAAAATAGAAAGTTTACCTCTATTTTTTGGTAATTTCGAAATGGGGACGGTTCCTTTTTGAAAAAGGAACCGTCCCCATTTCGAAAAATTCTCCATCAAAAAGAAGTTCTTTTTACAAATGAAATGGAATAAACATTAAAAAAACAAAAAGGGAGAACTTCCAAATGAAAAAAATAAAAATGCCATCAATTATAAAAAATACGATAGGTCAATATATATCAAATAATTTAAAAGAGTATATATTAGTTTTAATAATATTTGTAATCGGAATATTTTTAGGAGTAATGTTTATAAATAATTGCTCAGAGGAGCAAGAAACTAGTGTTATATCATATATAAATGAATTCATAGAAAAATTTAAAACAATGGAAAATTTGGATAAGTCCGATTTGCTAATGGATTCAATAAAAAGCAATATTGGATTAGCTATAATAATTTGGCTTGCAGGAACAACAATAATAGGAATGCCTGTTGTTTTGGGAATAATATTATTTAGGGATTTTGCTTAGGATATACGGTATCATCCATATCATTGGCTTGTCGGAGCTGGAAAAGGTTTGTTATTTGGCTTTATGGGGCTAACTTTGCAAAAATATAGTTTTTATACCAGCCCTTCTTACTATGGGAGTGAGTAGTATTAAGCTGTACAAGGCTATTGTAAATGATAGAAGAAGAGAGAATATAAAAATAGAAATTATAAGACACAGTGTTATTTCAAGTTTGATGGTGATTTTATTATTGGTAGCTAGTTTGCTAGAATGTGAGATATCAGTTTCGTTATTAGGTTTTGTAATGAAGAAGGTGATTTTCTGATTTGGCAAAAAAGAAACGGTCCCAATGCGAAAAAAACAAAAAATCTTCAAAAACTATTTACATTTTCTGATTAGTTTGATATAACATATAGGAACCTTATGTAAATAGATTATTGCATAAAATATAAAAAAAGATGGAGAATGGTAATGGAAAAACAATTAAAACAATTTTATAAATTTCTTGAAGTTGACAAAAAAGTATCTAACAACACACTTCAATCATACAAAAAGAGATTTAAAGCAATTTTCAGAATATCTAGATGAAAAAGGTATAAAATATAATAAAGTAACAGAGCAAGATATAAAAGAATACTTAGAGCACTTATCAGAGGAAGAGGGAAAGAAACCATCAACAATCTCTAGAACAATAGCATCAATAAGAGCATTTTATCAATATGAAGTAAAAAAACAAAAAAACAATGCAAAATCCAACAGAAAATATACAATCACCAAAAATAGAAAAAAGAACACCTTGTATTTTAACATCACAAGAAGTAGAATTACTATTAGAGCAACCAAAAAGATGTAGATTTAAAAGGAACAAGAGACAAAGCAATGCTTGAATTTGCTTATGCAACAGGAATGAGAGTTACAGAAATAATATCTTTAAATATAGAAGATGTAGATTTAAAAGAAGGAACAGTTATGTGCAAAAATGGCAGTAGAACAAGAACAATTCCATTAGGAAAAATGTCACTTGATGCTTTAAAAGAATATATAGAAGATGCACGTAATATATTGGTAAAAACAGAAAAAGAGCAGGCGTTGTTTGTTAATTTAAACGGTAGAAGATTAACAAGACAAGGATTTTGGAAAATAATAAAATTCTATCAAGAACAAGCAAATATCACAAAAGATATAACACCACATACATTAAGACATTCATTTGCAACACATTTATTACAAAATGGTGCAGATTTAAAATCTATTCAAATGATGCTTGGACATTCTGATATATCATCAACACAAGTTTATATGCAATTTCAGAATGATGGATTAAATGATGTTTATAAAAAGACACATCCTAGAGCATAGAAATTTACATAAAAGTATTGCATAATTTTACAATTCGTGATAATATAGTAAACATAATATAAAAATTCGATAAAAAAGCAAAGTAGATATATGGAAAATTTGTTAAAGAGAAAATAGCCTCGGCTGAAAGCTATTTAAAATTATATATTGAAATTTCACTTTTTAGAACTTTTTGTGAAAGCTTTTGGGTTGCGAAAAAAGTAGCAACAAACCAAAGTAATTAGCATTAAGCGATTAAACCACGTTATAGGTTTTAAATAAGGTTAATTAAGCTTTAAGAAAAGCAAATTAATAAATTTAGGTGGTACCACGGAAAATCCATTTCGTCCTATTGTTGTAGGCGAAGTGGATTTTTTCAAATGGACTGGTTCTTTTTGTGGCATTTTTAAAATAATTTAGAAAAATGGGCACAAAAAGAACCGGTTTTTGCCAAAAGGAAAGGAATTAAAAAGAATGAAAGAACAAATAGAACAAATCAAACTAAAATCAATTGAAGAAATAAAAAACTCAACTGATTTAAAAAAATCTAGAAGAATTAAGAGTAAAATATCTAGGATAAAAAAGGTGAATTAACAGCAGTATTAAGAGGAATGAAAGACCTATCACCAGAAGAAAGACCAATAATTGGAAATCTTGTGAACGATGTAAAAGCAGAATTAGAAAACTTAATAGAGGAAAAAGAAACTTTATTTAAACAAGAAGAATTAAAAAAAAAAATTAGAAGCTGAAAAAATAGACATAACTTTACCTGGAAGTAAATTAAAAAGAGGAAGCTTGCACCCAGTAAATAGAATAATAGAAGATATAGAGGACCTATTTGTATCAATGGGATATGATGTAGTAGAAGGACCAGAACTTGAAACAGATGAATTTTGTTTCGAAAGATTAAATTTACCTAAAGGACATCCAGCAAGAGATATGCAAGATAGCTTTTATATAACAGACGAATATTTGCTAAGAACACAAACATCAGCAGTTCAAGCAAGAACAATGGTTGCAAATACTGAAAAAAGTCCAATAAGAATAATAACAGCAGGAAAAACATATCGTAGGGAAGATGATGCAACACATTCACATCAATTTAATCAAATAGAAGGATTAGTAATTGACAAAAAAGAAAGAAATGTATCTTTAGCAGATCTTAAAGGGAACATTGGAAGTTTTTGTTAGAAAAATAATAGGTGACAAATTTAGATTTAAGATTTAGACCTAGCTATTTCCCATTTACAGAACCATCTTATGAGGTGGATGTAACTTGCTTTAAATGTGGCGGAAAAGGATGTAATCTTTGTAAACAAACAGGATGGATAGAAGTTTTGGGTAGTGGTATTGTTCATCCAAATGTTTTGAAGATGAATGGTTATGACCCTGAAAAATATAGCGGATTTGCATTTGGAACAGGCATTGATAGATTGGCTATGTTCAGATATGGTATTACAGATATGAGATATCTTTATGCAAATGATGTAAGATTTTTAAAACAATTTGATAGAAAAGACGAGGAGTAGAAATTTTGAAATGGGGACGGTTCCTTTTTCAAAAAGGAACCGTCCCCATTTCGAAAAAAGAAAGGGAGAGCAAAAAATATGAAATTAAGTACAAATTTTCTAAAAGAATATGTAAATATAGATGAAAACCTAGATGTAAAAAACTCTAGCAGAAGATATGACAAGAGTTGGAAATGAATATGATTCAGCAGAAAAGTTAATAAACGCAACTCATTTAATAATAGGAGAGGTAATAGAATGCGAAGAACATCCAGATTCTGACCATCTTCATATATGTAAAGTTAATATAGGAACTGAAGTCTTAGATATTGTGTGTGGTGCACCAAATGTAAGAAAAGGACTAAAGGGTATTGTGGCACAAGTAGGTGCTGAGCTTCCTGGTGATTTCAAAATAAAAAAAGGTGTTATAAGAGGTCAAGTTTCAAATGGAATGTTATGTGCCTTATATGAAATTGAATTGATAAAAAATTCTTATCAGAGGCTGATAAAAATGGAATTGCAGAACTTCCAGACAATGCACCAGTTGGTGGAGACCCTATTAAGTTTTTAAAGCTTGATGATAGTGTTATAGATTTCGAATTAACAGCAAACAGAGGGGATTTACTAAGTGTTTTAGGAATGGCTTATGAGGTGTCAGCTATATACGATAAGGAAGTAACCATTCCAGATATAGGTCACAAAGAATCTGAAAACGATATTTCAAAAGAGTTTGAAACTAAAGTTGAAACAGATAATTGTACAGTATTTTTAACAAGAAAGGTTAAAGATGTTCAAATTAAAGAGAGCCCAGAATTTATAAGAAATAGACTAATTGCATCAGGAATTAGACCAATAAATAATGTAGTAGACATAAGTAACTATGTTATGTTAGAGCTTGGTCAACCACTTCATTTTTATGATGCGGATAACCTTGGAAACAAAATAGTTGTAAGAATGGCTGAAGATGGCGAAAAATTAACAACATTAGATAGCCAAGAAAGAACTTTAACTAAAGATGATATAGTTATTACTGATGGCACAAAGGCAGTTGGCCTAGCAGGAGTTATGGGAGGATTAAATACAGAGGTTGAAGCTACAACTAAAAATGTTATAATTGAATCTGCTATATTTGATTCGGTGAAGGTAAGAAAAACATCAAATAAAATTTTAAGAAGTGAGGCAAGTAACAGATTTGAGAAAGGCTTAGACCCTGCAAGAACATATATGGCAATTGAAAGAGCTTGCAATTTGCTAGAAAAAATATGCTGGAGCAAAAGTTTGCAAGGGAATGCTTAAATATGATGTGACTAATAACAAAGAAAAAGAAATCGAAATTGAATATAAATTTATAAATGATGTATTAGGTACAAATATTTCAAATGATGATATAAATGATGTATTTAAAAAAACTAAAATTTGAAATAAAACCAAGCGAAAAATCAGTTGTAGTTACAGTACCTACCAGAAGAATCGACATCGACATCAAAGAGGACCTAGTAGAAGAAGTAGGAAGAATTTATGGAGTAAATAATATTCAAGGTAAACTTCCAGTTGTTCCAATGAAAATGAGAAGTGTAGACAAAACAATGAGAAAAAATTAGACATAAAATGAGTGATTTAGGCCTAAACGAAACTTTATCATATATTTTAATAAATGACAAAGATGTAAAGAAATTTACAACAGATGAGTTTGAACCATTAAGATTGCTAGATCCAATAACAGAAGAAAGAAACACATTAAGATATAGTATAATTCCATCATTATATAAAATATATGAATACAATAAAGCACGTGAAAACAAAGATGTTTGCCTATTCGAAATTGGAAAAGGTTTCTGGAATAAAAATGGCGAATTTGGCGAAAACAAAAAAATCTGTGTTTTGATGACAGGAAAATACTATAACAAAATTGGATATAATGAACAAATTAATTTTTATGACATAAAAGGAGTAACAGAAGAATTACTTGATTTCTTAGGATATAACGGAAGATATAGTTTTGTTATGCCAAAACAAATGCCAAAAAGAATTCCACCCAGGTCAAACTGCAGAAATCTCTGTAAATAATGACATTGTTGGAATTATAGGTAGAATCCATCCAGAAATTGAAAAAAAAAGAAAATGTGTATGTAATGGAAATTAATTTAGATAAATTACTTGCAAAACGTGTTGGAAAGATGAAATTTAAAGAAATTTCAAAATTCCCAGTAATTAAGAAAGACTTATCAATTTTAGTTGATAAAAATATTCCATCAAGCGAATTAGCTACTAAGATTAAGAAAAAAGCAGGTAAACTTTTAATTGATATTAATGTTTTTGACTTATATGAAGGAGAGAACATTGATGCAAATAAAAAGAGTTTAGCGTATTCGTTAACATTTGGAGATAATAATAGAACTTTAAATGATGACGAGATTGTAGCTATTATGGATAAAGTAATTGCTGATTTAGAAAAAAGATGGAATGGAGCTTAGAAAATAATTTTTGGATTGGGGACGGTTCTTTTTTCGGAAAAGGAACCGTCCCCAATCAGAAAGAAGTAGCAAATACATGCTACTTTTTTTTAATAATTTTATCTACATGGATAATTATATCTCTAAAAACTTTTCTATCATTAGGTGAAAAAGCCTTTAAATATTCTGTTAAAGTTGAATCTAAAGTTTCTTCTCTGAATGTCAAAAGACCTTCAAACAGTTTATTTGGTGAAATTTTTAAGAAGTTGCATAAATTTAATAAAGTAGGAACACTACCAACATTTCTACCATTTTCTATGTTTCTTAATAAATCTATTGAAATATTGACTCCTTCTGAAACAAATTCTTGTGTGTACTTTAAATCTTTTTCGAGCTTGTTTTAAATTCTTTCCTAAAAGTTGTCATATATCTTCGTTTTTAATTAGCAATATTAACACCTACTTTCATAATATTATATAATAATACCATCGAATTAGAATATTAAAAAGTGAGCTAAAATAATTCAAAATTCGTAATGCACAAAAATACAATGATTTATATTAATATAACCGAAAAACAGGGAATTATTATATATTTTATAATAAAAATAATGAAAAGTTTGTCGAATTGTGAATGAAACCTTGAAAAAAGTAACTACACTACATATAAAATGCTGGTAATAAAAAAATAATTAATAAAAATAATTATTTTTTGGAAAAAGTGTTGCCAAAATAAAAATAATAGTATAGAATATGTACATAAATTAATTATAAGAAAGGGAGAACATATGATGAAAAAAATTAGCTGAAATACTACAAGAAGGAAGTATTGTAAGAAAAAAACAAAGAGGTATAACCTTAATTGCACTAGTAGTAACAATAATAGTACTACTTATTTTGGCTGGTGTGAGTGTGTCAATGTTAACAGGCCAAAATGGAATTTTAACAAATGCGGCAAAAGCAAAAGAAAATACAGAGGCTGCGTCAGACCTAGAATTTTTACAGACAAAAGCTTATGAAGCTGTAACAAATTATTATGTAAAAGGTCAAACAGGTTCAGAAAATGAATATATATTAGAAGAACTTGGAAAAGTAAGCGGAGTAGAAACAAGTGTTTCTCAGGGTACAGTAAAATATAATGGAAAAACTTATGATATAAGTGAAATTATAGGAAACACAAGTGAACAAAAAGGCAATAGAAAAGGAAGAAGGATTGAAACAAGTAACTGTAGCGACAGCAACAGATGCAGAAGATAAGGCAATTCTTTCATCAAAAGATTCTGATGGAAATGCCAAGGTAAGAATGATAATTGTTGAGGAAAATACTGATAACACAACAATAAAAGCAGTAATACCAAGCGGATTTTATTATGTAACAGGGAAGCCATCAACAGGACTTGTAATATCAGATAAATTTGATGATGATGACAATAATTCTAAAGGTGGAAATCAATTTGTTTGGGTTCCTTGTAATGGGGGAAAGGCAAAATATAAGGCTCATACATATGCAACAGCAAACGTAGACGATTTAGGAGGATCTACAGCAGACACAGGAAATGGAGGCTGGAAGACATATTATTATAGAAATTACAGTGACTGGCAAGATAATGCAGGAGAAGCAACTGTAACATCAGCAAAAGCTAATAGTGTTGCAACTTATGGTGGATTTTATGTAGCAAGATTTGAAGCAGGAGAACCTACTAATGCAAGTTTCTATAATGATAAAGATGGTTCAACATATTGGCAAATACATTATAATGAGGATGCTTCTATAAACTATGGAGATAATACTAATAAACCAGATGCAAGTAAAACATATAAAGATACATATAAAACAAAAAATGTAACAGAACAAGATGGAAAAAAATTATTACCTGTAAGTAAGAAAAATACTCCATCTTGGAATTATATAAGCCAAACAAATTCAAAGACAGTATCTGAAAATATGTATGGCGAGAGTAAAACAATAAAAAGTTATTTAATAGATGGAACAGCTTGGGATACAATAACTCAGTGGGTATCGGATAGTACTAAGAAATCTGTAACAGATAGTACTGCTTGGGGAAATTATTATAATGCAAATTATACATTAAAAGGATTATATGCAAGACATCAAGGAAGAACAGCTAAAGATAATGTTTGGAGATGGTTCCCAGCATATGTTTATAATAATGGTTCATATACTAAAAGGTAGTGAATATACAGAAGTTGCAACAGGAGTTACTGTAGAAGGAGATCCAACTAGAAATTCAGCTTGTAACATATATGATATGGCAGGAAATATGTGGGAATGGACAACAGAAACAGGAAAACACGATTCAAAAGCTACAGACGCAACGAACTACGCCGTCCGTCGTGGTGGTAGCTTTACGATTGGGGGGTCTGACTACCCAGTTTCTTACCATCACGGTTACAATTCTGTAGGCGATTACAGCATCCGCATTGGGTTCCGTGTCGTGCTTTACATCCAATAGAGGCACTGACCCCTGTAAGTCTGGCATAGAGTACATGAGGGTATAGAGATGAAAAAAGCAAAAAAACAAGGAAATAAAAACAAAAATCGAAGCTTATAAAAAGCTTCGATTTATATATTAAATTGGGGTAAACTAGGACTAGCGTTGGGCCGTCCTTCGTGGTGGTAGCTTCAACAACAATGGGGACAATGCACCAGTTTCTCGCCGCGACGGTAACATAAGAGTTGACGATTGCAACATCAACATCGGGTTCCGTGTCGTGCTCTAATATCATTCGAGATTATATGTCTTACGAGATATATACAGTGAAATGTTAGAATATTAAAGGGGTTTACTCCATCCTTAAGTGGTAAATATAAATTTTAAGATGAGGTATGAGTAGATATATCGAAAATATAGTAGTCTTAAAAAACACCCAGCAAGTGCGGCAAGCACTAGCTGAGTGTTTTTTATTTCAGAATTAATTACTCCCGAAAAATTATTTTCATTTTTTCGACTTCCTTTTTATTGGAGTTAGTAGCTCGGAAAAATCAGGAATTGAACTTTGTGGACCTTCATATACATATTTGAAATTATTATCATCTTTCGAATAGAAGATTTTAATACCTTCATCCGGCGAAGTCCATTCCCAATCACCAGAAGAAAAAGCACTGATAACAGCTCCGTCATTTTTAGTCAAAGTATAGACTATTATGTTTTGATCTGATTGTAATCTGCTCGTGAATTTGGAAACTCCATCAGGTACAATCTTAGAACAAGATATATGTATAGGGGAATTGAAAAGTGAATCAATTTGAATGATAGTATCCCATACAACTGAAACATCAAAGACATATTCATCAGGTCTTAAGTTAAGCAAATAGTTCTCTGCTTTCTCAGATAATGATTTAGATAGCTCAATGTCCAAAGAATATTCTGCTGTGATTAATGAATAAAAAATGATGTTTTAGAGTATACACAGGTAAGATTTTTTCCTGGTTTAAAAAGTGTTTTTTATCCAATGTTAACACAGGAGTATTCTTGTAATTTCTTGTAACAGAGTAAGTTCTGGAAGATAAAGAATCTTCTAAAGTAATTGTTGAGGACTGCTTCCCGGATTTAAGTAACAATCTTAGCGTAGTACTGTTTGTATTAATAAAAAAAGCTGAATTATTGATTTCCTCAATTGATTCAAGATTTTTATACAACCCCAAACTTTTTAAGATTGTCACAAAATCACTTAAGTCCCATCCATCTTTTTTTTAGCCACAAAGAAAGATTGGCTTTTGTTCTTTCAGAAGAGTCGAAAGATTGCTGCCTTATCCGGTCGATTTCTTCGAACCTTTTTTTACGTTTGTTTTTGTTCCAAACCAATGAAAATTTTTTCATATAACCTCCTTATAAAACATAATACGAGGTTGTATTATGCTTGTACCAGTTTTATTCCGGGTACCAGGGAATGATACTTATATTATAACACTTTTGATTAATTATGTAAAATCAATACTTATACCAACGTTTCAATTTTTTTTGAAAATCTCTAAGCAAATCATAAGCGAGAAATTGATAATTCATTTATTTTAACATCTAAAAAATTTGATAAAAAATCATTAAGCTTTGTAGAATTGTAACATCTTTCTAAATCATAATTAAAAATATCTTCTGGCAAAGGAACAATTTTATAATCAATTTTCAAATTATCTAATTTTTTAAAATATCTTTCTGAGAAATTTAACGAAAACCCACACTTAACAATAATTGAATTCAAATTAGTCAAATTTAAATTAAGCAAAGGAGAAACTTTTAATGCATCATCAGCGATAAAAAAATAATAATTTTTAGATTTGAATAAGTATAAAAGTTCAGAATTTTCAATTTTTAAAGACAAATATCTTTGGTATAACTTACTATTCATATTAACACACCCTTTATAAAAAAAATAATTTTTATTATATAAAAAAAAATAAAAGAAAAAGTAACCACTACTAATAGTTGCCAAAATATATATTGGATAGTGATTTATTAATACAGAATAAAAGTATATAATCTAACCAAAAGGTGGGGATAAGATGGCTTATTTTAGTAGGTTCTATAAAAAAGAAAATTTAATAAGCAGGTCATTAGATATAGATGAAGAACTATATAGTGAGCTTGAATATTTGTCAAAAAAATGTGTATGAAGCATCAATAAGTAAACTTGTAAATGCATCAATTGAGAAACTTATAGAAAAAGAAGAGATTCAAGTTTATGAGAGAAAAAATAAATCGTATGTTTCAAGGTCATTTTTAATTAGGGAAAGTTTAATTGAGGGTTTATATGTTTTAAAAAGATAAATATAGAATATCAATTTGTTTGCTTGTTAATATTGCTATAAGAAATGCGTTATTAGAAGAGAAGAAAGAGGTAGAGTGAATTTTTTTTCGGATTGGGGAAGGTTCTTTTTCGGAAAAAGAACCGTCCCCAATCCGAAAAAAATTAAAAATATTTGCCAAAAGACTACCAAAACGCAAAAAAATGTGGTAAAATAAAAAATGAATTTTTGAAAACGATAATGAAGAGGAGGAACAAAATATGAGTGGACACTCTAAATGGAGCAACATACAAGCAAAAAAGGAAAGGCTGATGCAGCAAGAGGAAAAGTATTTACAAAACTAGGAAGAGAGCTATTAGTAGCAGTAAAAGCAGGAGGACCAGACCCAGCTGGAAATTCAAAATTAAAAGATGTTATTGCAAAATGTAAAGCAGCAAATATGCCAAATGATACAATAAATAATGCTATAAAAAAAGCTTCAGGAGAAGGAAGCACAGCAACATATGAGGAAATAACATACGAAGGATATGGACCAAATGGTGTTGCATTAATAGTAGAGGCAAGTACAGATAATAGAAATAGAACAGCTGCAGATGTAAGACACGTTTTTGATAAAGCTGGAGGAAACTTAGGTACAACAGGATGTGTATCATATATGTTTAGTCAAAAAGGTGTAATTGTAATAGAAAAAAGAAAATTGCAAATTATCAGAAGATGAATTAATGATGCAAGCTCTAGAGTTTGGAGCAGAAGATTTTGAGGCAGATGAAGATGTATATGAAATAACAACAGCTCCATCAGATTTCTCATCAGTAAGAGAACAATTAGAAAATCTAGGACTAGAATTCTTAGAAGCATCAGTTCAAATGGTACCATCAACAACAGTAGCTTTAGATGAACACGGAGCTGAAAAAATGAATAGATTAATAGACAACCTAAATGATTTAGATGATGTAATGAATGTATATCACAATTGGGAAGAATAAAATAGGTTCTAAAATAAAATGGAATGCATATAATATTTTAATGAATATTATATGCATTTTTTGCGTTCAAAATTATAGAAAGAGAAAAAATGATTAATGAGGTACTAGAATATTTTCCGAAATCAATAAGAGAAAAAATAAATGATGTAAATATTGATTATATAGAAGAAATAAGATTGCGAGTACGTCAAAATTTATCCATAAAAATAGGACAAGAATTAAAAGAAATAAATTACAGAATAACTCCCAAAGAGCTTGGAGAAACATTTGAAAATATATGTGAGAAATCAATATATTCATACACAAGGCAAATAGCAGAAGGCTTTATAACAATAAAAGGCGGAAATAGGGTTGGAATAACGGGTTCGTGTGTTATAGAAGATGGAAAAATAAAGATTATAAATAACATATCAAGCCTAAATTTTAGAATTGCTAAGCAAATAAAAGATGTTTCAATTCAATTTTGAAAGATGTAATAGATTTACCCAATAACACCATATTTAATACAATGATAGTATCACCTCCAGGAGGAGGAAAAACAACAATTTTAAGAGATTTAATAAGAAAAATATCAAATCGGAATGCCAGAAATTGGCTTTACTGCTAAAAATTGCGGAATTGTAGATGAAAAGAAGCGAAATAGCTGCAATGTACAAAGGAATTCCTCAAAATGATATAGGAAAATTTTCAGATGTAATAGACAATGTACCGAAATCAATAGGAATAAATATGCTTATAAGGTCAATGGCACCGCAAATAATTGCATGTGATGAAATTGGAAGTAAAGAAGATGTAGAAGCAATTGAAAAAATGGTTTGTAGTGGCGTAAAAGGCATATTTACAGCACACGCAGGAACTTTGCAAGAAGTATTTCAAAATATCAATTTGAAAAGATTAGTTGAGCTCAAATTAATAAGAAAAGTGATTGTTTTAGATGCTAATGAAAAGGGAAAAATTAAAGAAGTTTTTGATGTTCTAAAATAACAAATAATCGCATATACATATATAGAAGATATATGGAGGACATTATGGGATTTTTTAGATACATATTTTTAATAGCGATACTTACAGGAAGTACAAGCATAGGATTTTTACTTTCAAAAGGTTATGTAGATAGATTAAATGAATTAAAAAACTATCAAATTTAATAAATATATTTCAAAATAAACTAAAATTTTCGAGAAAGCCTTTAAGTGAAATATTTGAGGAAGTTTATTTTGTGGAAACAGGCAATAAAGTTTCAGAGATATTTTTAAAAACATCTCAAAAAATAAAGGAAATGAATGTAAGCGAAGCATGGAGAAGTGCAGTTGCAGAAAATAGTTTTTTTCTAAATTTGAAAAAAAGAAGATATTGAACTAATTAAATCCTTTGGAAATATGCTTGGGAAAACAGATATTGAAGGTCAAGTAAGTGAAATTAATCAATTTTTAACCTTGCTTGATGGACAAATTGCCACCTGCGAGGAAGAGAAAAACAAAAATACCAAATTATGTAAAAGTCTGGGGACTATTGTTGGATTGGGAATTGTAATTATATTATTTTGAAAAATTTCTGATTGGGGACGGTTCCTTTTCGGAAAAAGAACCGTCCCCAATCAGAAAGAAAAAGGAGAAAAAAATGAATGTTGATTTATTATTTAAAATAGCAGCAGTAGGGATACTGGTTGCTGTATTACATCAAGTATTATGTAGGGCAGGAAGAGAAGAACAAGCAATGATGACGACACTTGCAGGTTTGGTAATTGTATTAACATTTTATAAAAAGAAATTAGCTCACTTTTTGATACTGTTAGGACATTGTTTAGTTTGTGAAATTTTTGAAATGGGGACGGTTCCTTTTTCAAAAAGGAACCGTCCCCATTTCGAAAAAAAGGAGGAAAAATGGAAGAAATAATCAAAATTATAGGCATAGGAATAATTGGCCTAATATTAATAATAATTATAAAACAATACAGGCCTGAATTTGCAATATATATTTCATTAATAACAGGAGCGCTAATTCTTTATCTAGCAATAGATGAGTTATCAAATGTTATAAATCTCTTAAAAGCAAATTTGTGATAAATCTGGAATAAATAATAAATTTTTGATGATTTTAATAAAAATGACTGGGATTGCTTTTTTTAGCTGAATTTGCAATTAGTATTTGTAAAGATGCAGGAGAAGGAGCGATTGCAAGTAAGGTGGAGCTTGGAAGTAAAGCACTTATTATATCGATGTCTATACCGATTATTTATAATTTGCTAGAGGTTATTTTGAAAATTTTACCAAATTGAAATAAAAAATTAGGGAGTATTCAAATGAAAAAAATACAAATTTTAACAACAATTATGATTATAGCAATTTTATTTTTATTCCAAAAAACACGAAAGCTTATAATGAAAACGATCAAACTAGCGAAAAAAATGAAATAAATACTGATATAATTTTAGAGGAACAACAGTCAAATTTTGGCATAAGAGATTTCCTAAAAAGAGGCCGAAAACTATTCTCAGATTTTGTTAAAGATTTAGATATATCTAATATATTTAATAGTGCATTAACTGGAAAAATTGACAATAGCAATATTTTGAAAAAGATATTAAATTTAGCGGGTGTGCAAGTACTAGACACACTAAAAATTCTTATAAATATTTTACTTATAGTATTAATACATAGTATATTAAAATCAATTACAGATGGATTAGAAAATGGTGAGGTGTCAAAAATTGTTTATTATGTTCAATATGTTTTAATTGTAACAATAATAATGGCAAATTTTACAGATATATTAAAAAGTGTAGAAGAAACAATTGAAAATTTAGTAGGATTTTCAGGTAGTTTAGTACCACTTTTAGTAACACTTATGACATACACTGGAAGCATAACAAGAACAGCAGTTATAGAACCAATATTCTTATTTATGATAGAATTTATTACGAATATGATAAAAACACTTGTAATACCTATAATTTCGATAATTACGGTATTGATAATAATTTCAAAAATAACAGATAAGGTGCAAATAAGCAAATTAGGAAAATTTTTAAAATCGAGTGTTGTTTGGGCTTTAGGAATTATCCTTACAATATTTGTAGGAATTGTATCATTAGAAGGAAGCTTAACCTCTAGTGTTGATGGGGTAACAGCAAAAACTGCAAAGGCAGCAGTAAGTTCGTTAATACCAATTGTACGGCAAAATATTAGGAGATGGAGTTGATGTAGTACTTGGATGTGGAGTTATTTTGAAAAATGCGGTAGGGATGGTAGGAGTTATTATAATTATAGGAATATGTATACTTCCTATTATAAAATTGGGAACTTTTAGCATAATGTATTCTTTGGCATCTTGCGTAATTGAGCCTATTGCAGATGCAAAAAATTGTGAAGTTATTAGGCGAAATAAGCGGAGTATTTAGATTATTACTTGCAGTTTTGACATCAGTATCAGTTTTATTAATTATAGGAATAACTCTTGTTGTAAAAAAATTTCAAATAGTGGGATGATGTATAGATGATAAATTTTTTAAGTAATTGGATAGAACAAATTGCTATAGCTGTAATTATAGTAAGTATTTTTGAATTGATACTGCCAAAAGGAAATTTGAAAAAATATATAAAAGTGGTACTTGGAATATATATAATATTCTGTATGATTTCCCCATTTGTAAATAGCTCTGCTTTATATGATATAGGAAATATTGATTTAGAAAAATATACCAAAAAAACAATATTAGCAATACTACAAATGTTAATCAAGAAAGTATGGATTTAAGGTTACAAAATTTATATATAGAAGAAATGAAAAGAGATATTTCTAAAAAGTAGAAGATGCAGGATACAAACTATCTAAATGTGATATTGATGCAGACCTAAATAATTCAAGTGAAAATGCGGGAATACATAGAATTGGTTTAACTATAAGCAGAAAAAAATATAGAAAAAAGTTGAAATTGATTTTTCAAACAAAATTAATGAAGAAAATACAAATGAGGAGGAACAGATAAAAGAGGATATAGCTAGATATTACGAAATTGATAAAAATTTGATAAATGTAAAAATCAAATAAAGAGGTGATTAAAATGAATGGACTTTTGAGAAAATTAACATCAAAAGAAGGAGAGAATCAAAATAAGAAAAAAAATAGAAAATTTGGTATTTTTTTAATAATTATACTTATTGTAACAATTATTATAATAAACGCAATTTGGAAAAAAGATGAAAATTCTAACAATACAACCAAAGATACAAACTCACTATCAGGAAAAATTTTAGCAGATTCCAAAGATGAAGTTTCAAATCAAACAGAATTAGAAACAAAATTAGAAAATATTTTAAGTACAATAAAAAATGTTGGCAAAGTAAATGTATTAATAAATTATTCAGAAAGCAGTAGTTTGGTTCCATTATACAATGAAAGCACAACAACCAGTAGTACAGAAGAAGGTGATTCAGGAGGTGGAACAAGAAATGTTACAGAAACAGAAAGCAAAAAGATGTAGTTTTCTCGGAAAATTCAGGTCAAAAACCACCTGTAACCGAAAAAACAGTTATGCCAACAATTCAAGGTGCAATAATTACAGCAGAAGGAGCAAAAGATGCAAATGTTAAAACAAATATAATAAATGCAGTAGGTGCTGTAACAGGTTTAAGTATAGATAAAATTCAAGTATTTGAAACAAATAATTAAAAGGGAGGTGAACGGCCTAAAAAAGGCTAGAAATTTATGTTAAAAAATTTAAAAAAGTGAAATTGCAATTTACGCAATATCATTAATGCTTGTAGCAGCAGGGTATTTTAATTATTCAACATTTAATCAGAAAACAGAAGAAACTTATTCAGAAGATGTAGGAAATATTAGTGAACAATATGCAAATGTTGGAGATGCGGTTTTAGTGAGTAATAATGAAACAGAGAATGTTACAGATGAAAATACTAAAACAACAACATCATCATCAGAAACGACAGAAACTAAAACAGAAAATGAAACTGATTATTATGCAAATGCCAAATTAAACAGAGACAAAATGTATGCAGAAATGATATCAAATTATGAAAAAATAATAAACAATCAAAATGCATCAGAAGCGCAAAAATCAATAGCAACACAAGAAATTACCAAAATTAATAATACCAAAAATGCAATTATGATAAGTGAAAACTTGATTGGAACAAAAGGATTTAACAATTGTGTAATACTTGAAAATGATGGAAGTGTAAATGTAGTTGTAAATGTTCAAGGAGGTTTGAACAAAGAAAATGTAGCTAAGCTTCAAAATATAGTATCTAGGGAGCTTAAGGTTGAGATTGATAATATACATATAACAGAAAAATAAAGTAGAAAATAAGAGCTGACTCGTATGGGTTAGCTTTTTTCTGATTGGGGACGTTTCTTTTTCCGAAAAAGAACCGTCCCCAATCAGAAAAAATGTCCTTAATTAGAAATATTACAGAAATATTACAAAAAATTAACTTTATATTACAAAACACATAATTTGTTGATTTAGAAAAAAAAATGATGTAAAATAAAAAATGAAATGCGTAGCAAAATTTTATAAATAAAAAATAGAGGAGGAATTTAAAATGGCATCAAATCAATGCAAAGACAAGCAAGAAATTCATTTTATTAGGAATGGTATTAACATTAATTATAGCAGCAATAATAGTGGCTTTAATGTTTATGCAAATAAAAAAATTAAATGAGAAAATAAAGGCAGATCAAGCTGCGACAAAGAGTGTTTATGTGTTAACACAGGATGTAAAATCAGGACAAGTAATAACATCAGATTTATTTACTTTAGCAACAGTAAAGGCATCAGGAGTACCTGCTAATGCAACAAGTGATATAGCAACAATGTTACAAAATTATTCGCTATGTGATAAATCTGGAAATAATATATATACAGATACAGATGGTAGTTTGTTTATGAATTCTGAAAATGGAAGCAAAGTTGTAGTATATAAAGAAGAATCAACAGAAAGCTATTACACACAAGCAAGTGGTGGAGCAAAGAATTATATAGAAACAACACAAAAACCATTAATAGCAAAAGTAGACATGAAAGCAAATACCGTAATTGCATCATCATTTGTAACAAGATCTGATGATATAGATACAGATGATGTTAGAATTCAAGAATATAATTCACTTGTATTACCAGTAGACTTATTTACAGGAGATTATGTGGATATAAGATTATTATTACCAAGTGGACAAGATTATATAGTAACATCAAAGAAAATGGTTACAATTCCTGATGTAAATGGTGAATATTTAGCTGACACAATTCAAATGAAAATGTCAGAAGATGAAATACTTTCAATGTCAAATGCTATAGTTGAAGCATACAAGATTGATGGAGCAAAATTATATGCAACAAAATATTCAGATGCAGGATCACAAGAAGCATCATCACCTACATATGTTGTAAATGACGAAGTTGCAAAATTAATAGAATCAGATCCAAATATTGTATCTACAGCAATGGCAGCATTAAGTGCAAGATATAATGCAAATAATGGAGCTTTAAAGAATATGAGAAGCCAAGGAATAAATGGAGCTATTTCGAATTACGGAAAAGACGAAAATGTTTCTCAAAAAGTTGAGGAAAGTATAACATCAACAAAAGAAGCTAGACAACAATATTTACAATCATTAACAGGAACAACAACAACAACTACAACAAATTAGTATTTATAAAGGAAAGGGTTTTGTATGAAAAAGATAGGATTTATGGGGGCATATGACAAAGCTAATTTTATGATATATACAGCAAAAAAGTGTTAAGGTTATTAGATTATAAGGTTTTAGTAGTAGACAAGTAGTGTACAGAAAATCAAATACATAATACCTGCTATAAATCCTACAAAATCATATATAACAAGTTTCGAAGATATAGATTTTGCAGTAGGATTTGAAGAATGGGCAGAAGTTGAAAGATATTTAGGAATAAGATATGATTCAAATGAGGACGAAGAAAGCAAAATAAATAAAGATATATATGATTATGTTTTAATTGACATTGATTCTGCTGAAAGATTAGAAAGTTTTGAAATGGAAAATGCAGATAAAAATTATTTTGTTACTTCATTTGATATGTTCTCATTGAAAAAAAGGGAATAGATATATTTAAAAATGTAATAAGACCAATGGATTTAACAAAAATAGAATTTGCTTATGAAACTTCAAAAGAAGATGAAGATTATTTAAACTACATTTCTCTAGAATATAAAGTTAATTGGAACAATTATGTATTTTACTTTCAAATATTAGGAGAAGATAACAAAGTATTTGAGGAAAATCAACGATTGGAGAAAATAAGATTTAGAAGATTAAGCATTGGATATAAAGAAACTCTTAGCTATGTAATACAAGATATTTGTAAAAATGAAAATCCAAGTAAAATAAAAAGAACAATGAAAGATTAGAGGAGGAAGATATGGCAATTGTAACTTTTTGGAATGGAACAAATGAGCAAGTTCGGAACTACCTCAAGTTGTATAGCATTCGCAACGGAAATTGCAATACAACATAATATGAAAGTTTTATTGGTATCTACAGCATTTGGTGATAGTTTAATAAGTGAAAGTTTTTGGCAAAAAAAAAGAAAAAATCATTTTCGCTATTTGGTGGAAGTACAAAAGGCAAAGAAGTTGAAACAAGTGGAATTGTAGGATTAGATAGAATGCTTAGAAGCAATAAACTATCTCCTGATATAATAACAGATTATGCAAAAATAGTTTTAACAAACAGGCTTGAGATTTTACCAGGAATAGAAAATGATAAAGATCAATATAAGCAAGTAAAAAGAAAAATATGCTCAAATTATTAGCTTAGCAGGAAAATATTACGATATGGTAGTTGTAGATTTAGACAAAAGTGTTGGAAAACAAGCTGAAATTGACATATTAAATACTTCAGATATTGTAGTTGCTTTAGTACCACAAAGAGCAAAAGCAAATTGAAAAAATCCAAAATATGATAAATGAGGGAGAAATCCTAAAAAGAACAAAATACAGTAATGGCAATAGGAAAATATATGGAAGAATCAAAATATAATGCAAAAAAATATAACAAGAAATTTATTAAGAAAAAAAGATTTAATAAACACAATACCATATAATACATTGTTTTTTGATTCAACACAAGAAGGAACAGTTATTGATTTATTCTTAAATTTTATGAGCATAAAAAGACAGAGATACAAATTATACATTTGTTGAAGAAATAAAAAGATTAAATGAAACCATAAAAGGAAAATTAGAAATACTACAAATGATGAGAAAAAAAGTCCAAATTATGTAAGTTACTTAAACTTATAATAGAAAGGAGGATGCTTTTGTTTAAGGTGAAATTAAATAAAAGCAAAAAATAAGAATGACAATAGTAAATCTTATACTTATAGTACTAGTATTAGGTGTAGCAGTATTAATGATATATTTTCACATTAATTCAAAGAAAAATGCCGAAGTTGTAACTAAAATGGACGTAGATGATCAGACTTATACATTAATCAAAATGATAGAATTTATAAAAAGAAGATTAGACGAAATTACAAAAATCAATTTATATGATATAGGTTTATCAGAGGAAGAATTAAAGAGAAGAAAAAAGCAAAAAAATATGAATTAAAAAAAAGCCTTAAAAGGTTGTACTTATGGTGATGTAAATGATAAAAAAAATATGTTAAAGAATTGATTTTTGATTTATTATCAAAAGAATATGGCGTAACAGAAATGAATATATCAAAAGCTATACCATTTGATATTCCTTCTATTTTAACATCTCAAGATAAATTTGATATATTAATATATATTTACAAAAAAGAGTTTGGATATGAGGCTTTAAGTGAACTTATAAGAAAATACAAACTAGATGAATTTAAATATATACAAGGTGAAACAAAACCTTGTTATGTAATAACAGATGACGAGATAAGTGAAATATTTGAAAAAGAAAATATCACACTTACATTTAATGATAAACTAAATATTGTTGTACAAAGGATATATCAACAATACAAAGGATATTCAAGTATAGACGAAATAAGAGATATGAATATAGATGGTGTATCTGGTGGTGTATCTGGACTTCCAGAAAGTTTTATAAGCCAAGTTGCACAAACAGATTCAGCAGATTATTTAACTCAAATACAAGAACACAAAGTACAACGTGCTTGTGACAGTATTTGGATAATGTTTCATGGTAAATCAATACGTTTAGCATTTTTATCATTTGGAACAGAAGCAGAACTAAAAAAAGAGTATGCCAAAATATTTACAAATACAATAACCCAGGACAGTTATCAGACACAAATGGTTATAAAATCAATGAAATGAAAGATGGTTCTCGTGTCGTTGTAGTAAGACCTTCAATGTCAGAGACATGGGCATTCTTCGTAAGAAAGTTCGATGTTAAAAAGAGCAACACTAGAACAAATAGTTCTATACCCAGGAAAAGAAGATACAATAGATCTTTTAAAATTCTTAGTAAAAGGTGCTAGAATTATATCACTAACCGGTGAACAAGGATGCCGGAAAAACAACAATGCTTATGGCAATGATTGAAAACATATATGAAACAATGAACTTACGTATCACAGAAACAGCGTTCGAGTTACACTTAAGAAAAAATTTACCCAACACGAAACATCGTTTCAATGCGTGAGACAGACACAATAGCAGGTCAAGAGTGTTTGGACGTTCAAAAGAAAACAGATGGTTCTGTTAACATCATAGGTGAGGTTGCAACAGACCCCGTAGCATCTTGGATGATACAATCAGCCCAAGTTGCATCTAAATTTACATTATTTACTCACCACGCAAAAACATTCCCAGACTTAGTAACAGCACTTCGAAACTCAATGCTTAGAGCTGGAGGATTCAAAAACGAAAAAAACAGCAGAAGAGCAAGTTGTACAAGTATTAAACTTCGATATCCACTTAGTAAAAGACTATAGAGGAAATCGTTACATAGAAAGAATTACAGAATGTGTGCCAGTAGAAAATAAAAACGAATACACATTTGACCACAGAAAAGAAAAAAGACATTAGAAGGAAAATTTGATAAATTTTTCGATAATGCAACACATTACTTTATGAAAACAACAGATAAACAATTATATGTATACAGAAACATATTAGAATATGTTGACGGAGAATATATAATAACAAACAAAATATCAGACAAAAACATAAGAGAAATGAGACTTAATATGACAGACGCTGATGCAGAAGATTTTGATAGATTTGTTGCCAGACATTGGGGAGAAGAAAGCGTATACAAAATGGCAGATGAAAGAAAAGAAAAATCTAAAATAGCAGTAGGAGTAGCAAAAAAGAGGAAGAAAAGCGAAAACAGTAGAATAAGGAGGTGTATTAGATAATGTCAAATGATATGTTACTATATGTAATATATGGTGTAGGTGGTATCTTTGTATTCATTGTTGTAGCTTTCTTAATTCTTAATAAAAAAATGGGAAAGTCTGATTATCAGAAAATAAAGAATTTAAGAAAAGGTACAGAATCAGATAAATTTTCAACAGAAATAATGTATCAGAAAATTTATATAACCTTTTCAAAAATTCCTTTTTTAAAAAGTTATCTATTAAAATTAAGAAGAAGACTTGAAATTATAAATGTTGATGATGAATATGCAACTCGTAGAGATTCAGCAAAAATATTAACAAGAACATTATTAATTTTGATTCCAATAATGACAGCTTCAGTTATAGTTGCACATACAAACTATTTACTATTATCAATAGTATTATTTGAAATATTTATGGTAGATAACTTTATTGATGGAATGGTAGACAAAATAGATAATACATTATTAAAAGAACAATTAGACTTTTTTGCAGAAATAAGACATGCTTACCATGAGTTTAATATGGTTGAAGAAGCAATATACCAAATTTCACAAGATGATGAAAAAAATATATCAAAACAAGGTGAAAAAATATATGAAGTTTTAATTTCGAATGATCCAGAAATGGAACTAGAAAAATATTATGATATTGCACCAAATCCTTATTTAAAAGAATTTGCGGGTGTATCATATTTGACAAAAAGAATTTGGTGATAGGAAAGTAGATAAATCTTCACTATACTAAAAAACGTAAATAATATTACAGAAGAAATGCAAATTGAAATATTAAAAAGAGATAAGATTGATTATGTGTTCCAAAGTTTATCAATTATCTCAATAGTACCAGTTTTAGGACTAGAGCCTTTAAAGAACTGGGCAGTAGAAAACTTTAGCTTTACACAGAGCTTTTACTGTGGCAAAAATGGAATGTTAGTACAAATATTAGTAATATTATTAACAATAATATGTTACTTATTATTAAGAAAAATAAAAAAAATAATGGATCAACAGATAAAAGCACACAAAATACGGAAAATCCTTGGCAGGCAAAGGTATACAAAAATCCAATTGGAAAGAAAGTTGTGGATTTATTTATACCTAAAAAAGGAACAAAAGAGTTTTTTAAAGGTACAAAAAGCTATTAAAAGACTCAGCTTCAAAATTAAAGATGGAATGGCTGTATGTAAATAGAATTGCGATTGCAATTGTAACGTTTTTAATTTCAATATTCTTATTTGTAGAATTACATGCAACATCTGTAAATTGGATTTATACAGAACCGACTACAGATTATGATATAATGGGTGGTGTAACAGGAAGAGAACTCGAAGAAGCTATGGCTAAAACGGAAAGTGACAATAAATTCTTAGATATGTTTAAAGGAAATACCAAAACTACGGTTCAAGATATACAAAAAGCTATGGAAAGATCAAGTGATTATGCAGACAGTAAAGACGAGGAAATATCAGAAGCTGCACAAAGAGTTTATGATAAATTGCAAAAGATTAACAAAGAATATCTTGGATGGTTTGAAGTTTTATTATCTGTAGTATTTATGATAGTTGCTTATATGGCGCCAATTTGGATAATGTATTTCCAATTGAAAATGAGACAGATGGAAATGGAAGACGAAGTAATGCAATTCAAACAATAATATTGATGCTTATGAGAATTGAGCGTGTAAATGTTGAAATAATTCTGGAATGGCTGGAACGTTATGCAAATATTTTCAAAGAACCAATATCAAGATGTGTTAATAACTATGAAGCAGGAGCTTGGGAAGCATTAGAAGAATTGAAAAATGAAACTAATTACCAACAATTTATAAGAATAGTAGAAAGCTTACAAGCAGCTGTTGAAAAAATCCCAATTAGGGATGCTTTTGATGAATTAGATTCAGAAAGAGATTATTACCAAGCAAAAAGACGTGAATCAAATGATAGATTAATAGCTAAAAAAAGCAAGAATAGGTAAAATTATAGGATTTTCTCCAATGGTTGTAATGTTTGTTGGATACCTAATAGTACCACTTGTAGTTATAGGTTTAACAAGTATGACAAGTTCAATGGCAAGTTTACAATAAAGATAAAATAAAGTAAGGAAGGTGATATTTTGGAAAATGCATCAAAAGCATTAATTATGGCAGGAGGAATGCTTCTTGCAATACTTATTGTTTCATTATTAATATATGCTTGGAGTTTATTTTCAGAATATCAAGCTTCCCAAGATTCTTTAGCAGATGTTGAAGATACAGCAAAAATTTAACGAACAATTTGCTAATTATGATAGAGATGATGTTCAAGGTTATGAGCTTATTAGTTTAGTAAATAAAATTATAGATTATAATTATAGAAAATCTGATGATGGAGAGGCTAAAAATAATAATAAATATAGTCCGATAAAAATTACTGTAAAATTTGGAAGTGACGATAATAGAAAATCGTTATGTCCAGAGGAAAATGTAAATAATAAATTATTTAGCAAAAAATACTTATGAACAGTCAAATCAACAAGCAACTAGAGATCCATTTAAAAAATATAATTGAAACAGCAACAGGTCTAGAAAATAGATGGGGAGGTTCTGATAATGCAACTAAAATTGCTAAAGGATATACTGCTATGTTTATAACTCCAAGAACAGATGATGATAAGATAAATGCTGTGAAAAAATTCAACTATTCATCTAAAACAAAGTATAAATTGGATGTTGCGGGTTATACAGATATGACTAATAAAAGAGAAAAAGATAAGGTTTTTCAATATTATGAATATATGCAATTTAAAAAGGTCTATATTTAAATCTGATTCTGAAAACCTTGTATATGATAACCTGACAGGACGAATTACAAAAATGGTATTTAACTTTGTTGAAATAAGATAGGAGTAGAATATGGAAAATGCATCTAGAGCCTTAATTATGGCAGGAGGAGTTTTAATTGCAATATTATTATTAACTTTATTTTCATATTTATTTGGACAGATGGCCTCTGGTACGTCAAGTGTTTATCAGACTATAGAAAAACACGAAATTGATGAATTTAATCAACAATTCTTGAATTATGAAGGAAGAGGAAAGACACCTTTACATAGAAAAACTGAAACAGGAGAGGACGAGATATATTATAATTATTTAAAACCTCAAGATGTAGCAACATTATTAAATTTAGCTCAAAATGCTAAAAAAAAATTCAAAGTTGAAAGCTGAAGTTAAAGTTTTTTAGGTACAAATGATATTTCTTCTCAGGATTCAAATGAATGGCTAAAAAGCAATATAAATTCAAGTAATGAATATAAATGTGATAAAATAAGTATTAATCCTAATACATTATTAGTTTACAAAGTAGAGATTGTTGCAAAATAAGCTTAGAGGAATGATAGATATAAAAAAACGATTATAATTATAGTATGTATTGTTATTGTTATATTATCAATATTTGGAAATAAGTATTTAAATTATAGAGATAAAAAAAGACAAATAAATGAAGAAAATCTTGAATATGAAACATATTTAAACAAAGAAGTTTCGGGAAGAGATTTAACAACTGCGGTAAATAGAGCCGTAGACAATAATGAAAAAAACAAGGTATCAAAAGATGAAAAGGGCTTCTATATACAAAATGATATTAATTCCGTGATTATAGAAATTAAAATTTCAGATAATGATACAACATATAAAATGGAAACTCTGTATAACGGAGGAATGCCAACTTTTATTCAATATTATGGAGATATTTCTTTCGAATGTACAAAAATAGATTATAATAAAAACGGAAGAGTAAGTTTTATGATATTTGAACAAAAGACAAGTTAAGTTATTAATATTAGACAGATGTAATGCTTCCATAATGTTACATCTATCTATATCAAATAGAAAATTAAATTATATATTTTAAAGGAGAATTTATTATGGAAAACGCTTCAAAAGCACTAATTATAGCAGGAGCTATACTATTATCAATTTTATTAATTTCAATGGGAATAATTGTTTACAGAAATGCAAGTTCAACAATTAACTCAGCAGATATGAGTGAAACAGAAACTCAAACATTCAATGGAAAATTTACACCATATTTAGGAACAAATATTACAGCTAATCAGGTTTATACTTTATGTGAAAGTGTACAAACAAGTAATCAATCTGAAAAAACAAATGGAACAAAAAAGATATATAAAGGTAACTATTACTGCTGATCAAAACAAAGGTGTTGCAACAGCAACATATGGAGTGTCTGGTGCTAATACAGCAGATGCTGATGTAAAATCAACAAATATTACAAAATTACCAAGCAGCCAAACTTATACTGTTACAGCTTCAAAATATAATGGTTCTACAATTCAAGAAATAACTGTAAAAAGCAAACTAAGATTAATTTGAGGTGAAACTATGGAAAATGCGTCAAAAGCTTTAATAATGGCGGGTGCTATATTAGTAGCAATACTAATTGTATCATTAGGTGTATTAATCTTTAACAATTTTTCTAAATCAGTTAAAGATAGCGCTAATATGGATGAACAGGCAATTGCTAATTTTAATTCAAAGTTGACACCATATATGGGAGATAGTATTAGTGGATCACAGGTAAATGCATTGATACAATTGGTTATATCAATAAATACTTCTGCACATAATTCAAATGAATTAGGAAAAGGGGTAATAATCTCATATCCATCAACAAATGGAGATAATACTATTTCTCCTGATGATTCTGATTTAGGCTACAAAAACAGTAGTTCAAATGCAACTAAAAAAAAAGTAGCAACAGGAGCTGGAAAATTTTATACTGTTACATCAACATATGGTGATAATGGTTTAATTAATGAGATTACAGTTAGCAATAATTAAAATAATAAAAGAAAGGAGATATTCAAATGGAAAATGCGTCAGATGCCTTAATAATGGCAGGTCAAATGTTAATATTTATAATAGCGCTTACTGTTTGTATATCTTCTTTTACAACTGTAAGAGCCGAGGTAAATAGAATTGTTGGTGAAAATGAGGAAATAAGAATGGCAAAAGATGGGGATACATATATAAATTATATAGAAAGTAAAAAAAGTTCATCAACAAAGTAATTGGTTCAGATGCACTTATAGCATCAATGTATAGAGCTATAAAAAGAAGATTATGTTATATATATAAAATTTAATAGTGATATAAGAGACCAAATTGATACTTCTCATATAAAAACAATGGTTGCATCAGTAGATTCTGTAGTGAAAAACAAAGATGGTCAGCCTATAATAAAAGCAGGAGATAAATTAATTAAAATAACAATAGGTTCAGATACTAACCAAAACATAAATGAAGTACTGAAATCAACAGAGGGAGGAAAGCTATTTGAATTAATTAAGGATAAAAACTTTAATGAATACCTAGGGGAATATCAAAAAGCTTCTGCTCAAGGTGTTACTTCGGAAAATAAGGAAGTATATAGAATTATAACTTATATAGAAGTATAACCAAATTCGAATCCATAAAATAGAAAAAAACTATTTACAAAATAAACAAAAAATGATATAATATAATTGTTTAATAATATTATAGATTTGAAAGGAAGGAAAAGTATGGGAGATTCAGCAGTAACAATAATAGCAATATTTTTAGCAGCAATATTAATGTTTGTTTTTCCACTTATGACAATGGCAGATAAATCAGATGATGTTTCACAATTATCAATTCAAAATGCAACAACAGATTTTACAAACAAAATAAGAACAACAGGATATCTTTCTCAAGATGATTATGATAATTTTATATTAACTCTTGCATCAACAGGAAATTCATATGATGCAGAAATTACAATACAAAAAATTAGACCAAAATCCTGCAAAGAAGAGTAGTGGAGATACAACAACAATAGGACAAAATGTATATTATACAATGTATACAACTCAAGTTTTAGAACAATTACCATTATCATTAAATGAAGGAGATATAGTATCTGTTAATGTTGAAAATACAAATACAACAGTAGCAGGACAATTAAGAAACTTTATGTATAAAGTTACAGGAAATACAAGTGGCAATATAGTTGCACAAGAATCTGGAATAGTAACAAAAACAACAGCAAATTAAAAATAAAATAGCTTGTAGGTTATTTTATACAAGCTTTTTGTTTAATTTAAAATGCAATTAAAAGGGGGAACAAACATGTAATTTTTGTTTTTTATAAAATAAAAAGTTAGATGTTTGTTCCCATTAATTTTGGACAAAGGAAAGGAATACATATGAAACTCCAATCATTAGCAATCATATTTATAATAATAATAATGCCAATATCTATGGTTTTATCTGAGTATATAAGTAATAAAATAGAAACAGAAGAAAGAGAATTGGTATATAATACAAGGCTTTTAAACTCTACATATGATGCGATAAAAGCATACCAGTTAAATACTGTTAATAATGCGTTTGTTGATGTTACTAATAAAAAAGATACAATATATAGAAGCAGCAGCTAAAACTTTTTATAATTCTTTAGCATCTAATTTCAACTTTTTAGGAAATAAATCTGATGTTATGAAAGAATATGTACCTGCAGTAGTATATACAATGTATGATGGATATTATACTTATACTCCTTTTACTAATACTTTAACAGAGATTCCTGATAAGGATGACAGTGGAGAAGATGCTTACGATACATCTTATACTGTAAATGGTGATACTGAAGAAGGATTAAAACCATATGTTTACTATACTGCTAGGTATAAATATTCAAATGCAAGCGGAGAAAGTGATTTTTCTATAATTTACACATTGGATAATTATATAACTATACAAGGAAAAGTAAATGGAGAGTTTGTTTATGATAATGGTTATTTATACAGTATAGTAGATACTAAAGCAGAAGCAGAGGCTGGAAAGGGAATATATAAATATCGAGGTCAAAATAAATATAATTATATGGGCGTTGATTTTGAAGAAGGAACAACAGAAGAGTTAAAAAGAATACGTAGGCGGAAGTACTGATGATTATCTGTATTCATATGCCAAAATAAATGGAAAAAAAATATTACTTAGATCCCAAAGCAGATAAAAGTAAAACAGGAACTATTACAAAAGATGGAGAAACTTTTGATGCAGGAACAGGAATATTCTATATAGATTCAAATGGAACAAGAAATTATAGTCAGGTAAAAACATATGATGAATCTAATACAACAGCAGAAAAGACTGAATTCTTAAAATATTATAAAGCTATAAAGCATAATAAAAGTGCATATGAGTATTATAAAGATGCTTATGAATTTTCTTGTTGGGTTTTTAAATAAAGGAGAATTTACTAGTACAACTAAACGAAAAGATAAATCAGGAACAAAACATAATAAATATGATTTAAGTGGTTTAAAAGCAAATATGTCAACTATATATAATGCGACTGCAGATGATAATGCTACATCACTACAAAATTATGGCAACATAGAAATCTTTGGAGGAACAAGCAATATTGAAAATGCAGATTCAAATTTCAATCAACATAGAAAAGCAGTAATAAGATATGTTGTAGAAACAAACCTTTCAACAGCAATTGCATCATTTTCATCAGATAAACAATTTTTTGATGCCTAAAATATCAGAAACAGACTGGGAAACTATAGAAAATGATGTTTGTGCAATATCATTTTTACAAGGAATGAGTTTAGGAGCAAAGAAATATAACGGATATTCTGTAGTTGCAAATACATTAACAAAGGAATATATAGATGAAAATGATATATATCTTTTAACTAAAAATTCATCAGATCAAGATATACAAGATATATATTGTAAAGTAAACGATAAATCGTTAGGAACAACAGAATTGCGATTAAAGCAAAAAGAATAATTTAGGATATTATGCTGGAGTTTGGAAAGTAGACTTTGAGCAAAGACAACTAATTCAAGAGGCGACAACAGAAGGAGAAGAAGATAAAAATGTACATTATTATCCACATAATGACTATGGTAGCTATACAAGTATAATGGGAAGTTATTCTAGAGATACCATTGCTGATAAAGATATGTATAAATATATAGCGAGTTTAAGTGATTTGAACGTAAAAACCGCTTACCTTACGGCACTTGGAAGAGAGCGTTGGGGTGCGTATAATGTTAATAATGTTAACTATGAATTGTATGGTAATTCTAATGGAAATATTTATTTCTTGGAAGATTATGATGTTAATTTATAAAATAAAAATGTACCATTGGGACCGGGTCCTTTTGGTACATTTTTTATTATTTCAAAAAGCATAGGACCAATTTCTGTAACTGTTCCTGCACCTTGTGTTATAACAATATCATTTTCGTGAATATTTTCTTTTAAATATTTTACACAATCATTAAAATCAGGTATATATAAAGCATCTTTTTCCAAGGCTAGATATTTTATCTGCTAAATCCTTAGAAGTAACGCCATAAGTATTTTTTCTCACGAGCAGCATAAATATCTAAAATAATTATATTATCAAAATTTAATAAAGCTTTAGCAAAATCATTCATAAGATTTTTTTGTTCTACTATAAGTATGAGGTTGGAAAACAACCCAAGATTTATTATATTTTTTATTCATTAAAGCTTTAGCAGTAGCTACAATTTCTGTTGGATGGTGACCATAGTCATCATAAATATTTGCTCCATTTACAGTTCCTTTAAATTCAAATCTTCTATTTGCACCTGTAAATGAAAGTAAAGCTTTTTTGAATAGGATTTAAGTTTATTCCATAATAATCACATAAAGCAATACAAGCTAAAGCATTTAGAACATTATGCATACCAGGAATACTTAATTTGATTCTTCCATAAAATTCGCCTTTTGCATAAACATCAAATTCTGGGAAACCATTATTGTCAAAAAAACAATGTTTACAGCAAAAAAGTCAGTATTTTTATTAGAAATTCCGTAAGTTATAGAAGTTGCATTTGTGTATTCTATTAAATCTAATGCATTTTTATCATCACCATTAACAACAAGTAAACCATCATCTGGAAGAAGTTTTACGTATTTTACAAAAAGCTTTTTTATGTTCTCAAAGTTTTTAAAATAATCTAAATGGTCATTATCTATATTTAAAATAATTTCAGATTTAGGGCTAAATTTTAAAAAGCTTTCAACATATTCACAAGATTAAATAATAAAATATTCACTATTACCAACTTTATAATTTCCATCTAATTGTTTAATATCAGCACCAACTTGAATGCTAGGGTCTTTTAGGGCTTCTAAGAAACAAAGTGAAACCATTGAAGTTGTTGTACTTTTTCCGTGTGTACCAGAAATTGTAATTGTGTCTTTATAGCATCTTGTAAGTTCACCTAGGAAATCAGCTCTTTCTATTATAGGAATATTTTTAGATTTGGCTGTTACAAGCTCTGGGTTATCTTGCTTTATAGCTGCTGAATAAACAACTACATCTTGATCTACAATATTTTTTTTTTCATTATGTCCAATAAATACTTTTATTCCTGCTTTTTCTAATTTTTTAGTAGTTTCTGTTTCAACATTATTAGAGCCTGTAACTTGAAAACCAAAGTTTACAAGTATTTCTGCAATACCGCTCATACTAACTCCACCAATACCTACCATATGTACTTTTTTGTATTTTTTAATCTTTCTATATTAGGCATATTTTCTCACTCCTGTTAAAATAAAATCTATCCTCGATTATATACTTATTCTATGGTTTTTTCAAGGAAAATGTGAAAAAATAATGAATTTTTTATGAAAAACAAATTACAGAAATATTGACAAAAAAAGAAATAAAAATAGTAAATTAAAATCAAATGCCAAATGGCTTTTCAGTAACTAAAAATTAAATTTTAGGAAAGGAAAGAATGCAAGATGAGAGATGAAAGATATTTTCGTTTTTATGCTATCACAAAGGAAGAGTAACAACCAACAAACGGCTAAAATTTGTCGCCAAAATTCAAGATACAGGGTATGTTGAAAATCTATATATTGAATTTTATCGTGCAGATAAATTGGCTATGGAAATTAAGTTAAACTATGTTGGAAAGGAGAACAAGTGCAGTATATTTGCTAGTAAAGAATTTGATTTTGAATTATCAGGAACCTATTATTATGTTTTTAGATATGAACTAGAAGGTAGTAGGGTGTATATTGTAAAAGGAAGAAATTTAGTTAAAGAAAAGGATTATATCCAAATGAATTTGGCTTTAAACTGGAGGTGCCAGATAAAACTTTAAGAGTTATTCCAAAATGGCTAGGAAGAACAGTTTATCAGCTTATGCCAGATAGATTTAGTATTGGAAAAGAAGGAATCAATCAGGTAAATAATAGAAAAGTAAAAAACTGGGAAGATAGAATGCCAGATTGGGAGCCTGATACAGATGGAGTTTATCGGAATGAGTATTTTTATGGTGGAAATCTACAAGGGATAAGAGAGAAAATTCAGTATATAAAATCTATGGGATTTGATACTGTATACATTACTCCTATATATCCAAGTAAGACATATCACCATTATGATCCTTGTGAACTTCTTGAAATTGATCCAATGTTGGGAACTTGGGAAGATTTTAAAAATTTAGCTTTAGAACTTAAAAAGAATGGAATGTATATGATAAATGATTGTGTATTTAATCATATGTCAAACTGTTCAGAGTTTTTTAAATCCGCTGTTTCCGATAAAAATTCACCATATAGGAATTGGTTTGCAAAAGATGGTGATAATTATAGAACTTGGTACGGATTTAAGGATATGATAGAACTTGATAAAATGAATAAAGATGTTCAAGAATATCATAAAAAATCCATAAAGAAGCTAAAAGAAAATGGAGCGGATGCAATAAGATTAGATTTAGGAGAAATTCTTCCAAGTGGATATTTAACCTCAATTGGGGAAGAAAAAGATAATGAATTCATATTTTTTAACGAGATGTGGGGATTAGCCACACATAGATATGATTCGCAAATTTTTAATAAAGAAGCGGATTCGGTAATGAACTATCCTGCTACAGATGCAATACTTAGATGGGTTCGTTATGGAAATGCAGAATTATTAAAATATATATCAGAAGAATTAAATAAATATCCAAAAGAAGTAAGAAATCGTTTGCTAAATATTGTTTCTACTCACGATACCCCAACTGCTATTACAATGTTAATTGGAGAAGGAATGAACCCAGATTCATATACAGGTGGAATATGGGATATAGAAGCACCTTGGCGTAAACCAGAAGGATTTGATACTTATGGTTTTAGAAAGTTTGAGGCCGAAAATGATTCAATTCCTAAGGAAAAATTACACCTTGGAATAAAGAAATTAAAATTAGCTTTAGGCATATTTTATGTAATTCCAGGTATTCCATCAGTGTTTATGGGAACAGAAAATGCGGAAAGTGGTTACAAAGATCCGTTCCCTAGAAAGCCAATGATTTTTTCGAGATACTGCAATTTTGAAAAATTTCTTGTTTAATTTAAGTCAAGTAAGAAAAGAAAATTTAAATGTACTTGCTCAAGGAGATGCCAGAGTTAGAAGATGTAATGATTCATTACTAGACTATGAACGGTATACAGAAAAAAAGAACAGCTTTAGAGCCATCTATAACAGAACCAATAGACCGATTTTGTTAGAAAATTTAGGTGCTGATTATAAGTTGATTTTTTCTGAGGAATTTAAAGCAGGCATTATTGGTGCAAATCAATTTGCTTACTTTATAAAATAGCAAAAAATTGTGCCATTCTAATATATTTTTAGAATGGCACAATTAAATTATATGTGAAATAAAAAACTAAAATTGCAAAAGCCTTAAAAATATGTTATACTAAAATTCGACAAAAAAAAGAAAGAAGGTCAAAATAAATGCGGAAATAAAAAAAAGAGTAGCATTTTATACATTACGGTTGCAAGGTAAACCAATATGAATCAAATGCTATGGCACAAAATTTTTAGAAAACGGATATGAAATTTGTGAATTAGAAGAAAATCCAAATGTTGTTGTTGTAAATACGTGTACAGTAACAAATATAGCAGATAGAAAGTCAAGACAAGTATTAAGAAAAGTAAAAGAAGAAAATCCTCAAAGTATAATTGTTGCAGTTGGATGCTATGTACAAGTTGCAAAAAGAAACTGTAGAAAATATGAAAGAAATCGATTTGTGCTTGGGAAATGTCGAGAAAAAAGATATAGTAAAAAAAGTTGAAGAATATATGAAAAAAAAATCAAAAAGAAAATATAGAAATTATTGATGTAAACAAAGAAACCGAATTTCAAGAGATGGGAGCCATTACATTTTCAGAAAAAAACTAGAGCAACAGTTAAAGTTCAAGATGGTTGCAACAATTTTTGCACATATTGCTTAATTCCATTTGCAAGAGGAAGAATAAGAAGTAGGAAAAAAGGAAAATGTAATTGAAGAAGTAAAAAAAATTGCAGAAAAAGGAATAAAAGAAATTGTAATAACGGGGATTCATATAGCATCTTATGGCAAGGACTTTGATAACAATTATAGATTAATAGATTTACTTGAGGATCTAGATAAAATTGACGGAATAGAAAGAATTAGATTAGGTTCATTAGAGCCAACTATAGTTACGAAAGAATTTGCCGAAAGACTTTCAAAATTAGATAGCATCTGCAATCAATTTCATTTATCTCTTCAAAGTGGATGTGATGAAACATTAAAAAGAATGAACAGAAAATATTCGTGTGATGAATTTTTTAAGGTTACTGAAATTTTAAGAGAGTATTTTAAAGATGTAAATTTAACAACAGACATAATTGTAGGTTTTCCAGGGGAGACAAATGAAGAATTTGAAAGTACTTATGAATTTTTAAGTAAAATCAAATTTTACAAAATGCATATTTTCAAATATTCACCAAGAGAAGGCACTTTGGCGGCTAAGATGACTAATCAAATTGATGGAAATATTAAAGAAGAAAGAAGTCAAAAGTTAATAGAGCTTTCAAATAAAAATGAGAGAGAATGTAATGAAAAGTATATTGGCAAGAGCGTAGAGGTTTTATTTGAGGAAGAGAAAGATGGATTATGGTCTGGGTATACTAAAAATTATGTGAGAGTTTTTGTTGAGAGTGATGAGAGTTTGGAAAATAAGATTCTAAAGGTTGAAATAAAAAATGTATATGAGCTTCGGGCTTAGAGGGTAAGTTTTTCTTGATAAGATCGTTTCTTTTTCATTGGGACCGTTTCTTTTCGAGAAAAAGAAACGGTCCCAATGAAAAAAGAAACGATCTTAATACAAAAAACTCCTTGCAAAAAAATATAAAGTTTGATATATTTAAGAAAAAATTAGGAGGAACAAAAATGACACAAGCAGACAAGAATTTTATAGAAACATGTAAAGAAATATTAAGTAATGGATATTCATCAGAAGGAACAGGAGTAAGAACAAGATGGGAAGATGGGGCAGAAGCAAACTATATTTCAATAGTAGGAGTAAGTAACAAGTATGATTTAGAAAAAGAATTCCCAATGATTACATTAAGAAACAACACAAATACTGTAAAAAGAGCAATAGATGAAATTTTATGGATATGGCAAAAAAAAAAATCAAATAAAGTATCAGACCTAAATTCTCATATATGGGATCAATGGGCAGGAGAAGATGGAACAATAGGAAAAGCTTATGGTTATCAATTAGCTAAAAAAAATATGAATTTAAAACAAAAGATGGAATGCAAACATTAGACCAAGTTGATTATATGTTATATTTATTGAAAAATGATCCAGCAAGTAGAAGAATAATGACAAATATATTTGACTTTGGAGATTTAAAAGATATGAATTTAGAACCTTGTGCATTTGGAACACAATGGCTTGTAAAGGGTGGAAAATTACATTTGATATTAAATCAACGTTCACAAGATATGCTTGCAGCAAATGGATGGAATACTATGCAATATGCGGCTCTTCAGTGTATGGTAGCACAATGTGTAGGTTTAAAACCAGGTACACTTACACATAATATTGGAGATTGTCATATATATGATAGACATATCCCATTAATAGAAAAATTAATAGAAGCTAAGCCTATGGATGTTACACCAAAACTTGTAATAAATAATGATACAACAGACTTTTATGAATTTAAAGTTGAAGATTTTGAAATACAAGGATATGATTATAATAAAGATATCAAATTAGGAAAAATACCAGTTGCTCTATAGTGACTATGTTGTGAAACAGTAAGAAAATAGATATAAACTAAAAAACGGAGGAATAAAAATGCTAAGTATAATAGTTGCAAAATCAATAAATAATGCAATAGGAAAAGATAATAAATTATTATGGAAAATACCAGATGATATGAAAAGATTTAAAGAAATAACAACAGGTCATACTGTTATAATGGGAAGAAAAACATTTGAATCTATAGGAAAAGTATTGCCCAATAGATTAAATATAATTCTAACAAGAGATCCAAATTATAAAATAGATGATCCAAATGTAAAAATATTAGGTGGAGTATCAGATTTAGAAAAATATATAAATGATGAAAACGAAAATTTTGTAATAGGTGGAGCACAAATTTATAGTATTCTTATGCCTAAATGCCAAAAAATTATATGTAACACAAGTAGATAAAGACTTTGTTGGAGATACATATTTTCCTGTAATTCGTGAAAATGAATGGGAAGTTACGGAAAAAACAGAAGGACCAAAAGATGAAAACGACTTTAAATATGAATATATAACATATAAGAGAAAAGGTAATAATTAATTAAAAATTGAATATAAATAATACTAATTAAAGATTAAGAAAGGACTGGTATTTCGATGGAAATATTTGAAAACAATAAACCTATAATTAGTATTATAAAAGGCACAGCCATATCGTTTTTAGCAACAATAATTGCATTAACAGTATTTGCTGTGCTTTTGACATATACAGATTTATCAGAAAATACGGTAAAACCTGTTATAATTACCATAACCGGAATTAGTATTCTTATTGGAAGCTCAATTGGTACCAGAAAAATCCGAAAAAATGGATTAATAACAGGAGGGATTATTGGAGCTTTATATATTCTAATTATTTACATAATTTCAAGTGCAATAAACACGAATTTTGCACTTAGTCTTGGCTCTGCCATCATGATGGGAATTGGACTAATTGGAGGTGTGCTTGGAGGAATTATTGGGGTGAACACAAAGTGATTTTTCTGATTGGGGACGGTTCTTTTTGCAAAATTTCGAAATGGGGACGGTTCCTTTTTTAAAAAGGAACCGTCCCCATTTCGAAAAAACTATTGACATTTTTATAACTATGTTATATAGTATTAAAAACTAGATGGAGGATAAAAATATATGAAAAGAACAAAATTAGATGAAAGAGTATTACCTACATACACAAAAGGGGAAGAAATATTTAATATGACATCACATATAGTAGGAGGAGCTTTAGGAATAGTAGCATTAGTATTATGTGTTATATTCGCAGCTATACATCACAATCCTTATGGAGTTGTTGCAAGCTCAATATTTGGTGTAACAATGATTTTATTATATACAATGTCAAGTATATATCACGGTTTAAAACCAGATACAAAAGCTAAAAAAGTATTTCAAGTATTAGACCATTGCTCAATATTTTTACTTATTGCAGGTTCATATACGCCATTTGCATTATGTACATTAAGAGAAATGGATACAGCAACTGGATGGTGGATTTTTGGAATAATATGGGGAATGGCAATATTGGGAATAATATTAAACTCTATAGATTTAAAGCAATTTAAAGTATTTTCAATGATATGCTATTTAGCAATGGGATGGTGTATTATTGTTAAAATAAAATGGGTAATAGAAGGTCTTGGATGGACAGGTTTTACTCTTTTAGTTGCAGGTGGTGTAATTTATACCATTGGTGCAGTTTTATATGGATTAGGTAAGAAAAAAATATATGCATTCGATTTTTCATTTATGCATTTTTGCGGGTAGTTTGTTACATTTTCTTTGTATATTATTGTATGTTGTATAAAAATTTTGAAATGGGGACGGTTCCTTTTTAAAAGGAACCGTCCCCATTTCAAAAAATTACAACTTTATAAAATTATAATCAACGCTACTATTTAAAGTTAAGCTACCATCATAAACTGTAGAACTCTCAGTAGATAAAGGAATATTCAAAATAAAAGGACAAGAATAAACTTCATCTAAATTATTAGTAATATTAATAACAAAGCTAAGTTTACAAGCAATAGAATTTAATGTAATGCCACATCTTTTAAGTAAGGTTCCATCATAAGATATATGTGACATATTATCTGTTAAAGTATAATTAGATTTCAAACCAGAATTTACATAGCAAAGTGTAATAGGATTTGCACAATTGTTATATAAAATAGGTTTTGAATAATCAATTTCATCCTCAGATGAAACTTCAAAATCCAAATTATTCTCTATTTTTTAGATTCATCAAAACTATTATTTGCAAAATCGTTAATATTTTTAAAATAAAGGTTAGGCGTTCCAATAGATGGTTGTAGGCTAAATGAAATATTTGATAAGCTTACACTTTTTAGGGTATTTTTGCATTGTAATTTCCATCATTTACATTATTATTTATAAAGATTGCGATATCTGTATATTGATATAAATCATTTATTGTAAAAGATGAATTTGCATTTATTTCAGATTTTGCATTTGCACTGCTAAAGTAGACGATTTTATTTACTGAAAATGGTGATGTTAAGTCTACATTTAATGCATTTTCCATTGCTTTTTGTACTCTTTAAATTTTGAGTAAATGATTTTATTGATAAAAAGCTCAAAAAAATTAATAGTAAAATAAGTAGTGTAAGTACGACATAAAATATGTATTTTTTCTTAGGCATTTTTGTTCCTCCGTTTCATTTGTATTATTATATTAAATAATAGTATAAAATATTAATAAAGTCAATAAATTTGCTTGCATAAAAGGCAAAAACAATATATAATAAAAAAGGCAGAATAATGAGTACATAAAAGAAAAGGAGGTTTTATTAAAATGAAAATATTATTAAAAAATGCAAGAGTAGTAGACTACAAAAATAAAATAGACGTAAAAATGGATATATTATTAGAAAATGATAAGATATCAAAAATATCAGAAAAAATAGAAGAATCAGTAGACCGAGAAATTGATTGTACAAATTACATAATAATTCCTGGAATGATAGATATGCACTGTCACCTAAGAGAACCTGGGTTTGAGTATAAAGAAACAATAGAAACAGGTTCAAAAAAGTGCGGTAGCAGGAGGATTTACAACAATTTGTCCAATGCCAAATACAAAACCAGTACCAGATAATGTAGAAACATTAAAAAAATGATTATAGAAAAGGCAAAAGCAGTAAATTTATGTAATGTACTTCCATTTTCATCAATAACAAAAGGTGAAAAAGGTGAAGAATTAGTTGATTTTAAGGCAATGAAAGAAGCGGGAGCAATCGCATTTTCAGATGATGGAATTCCAGTTGTGAACTCAAAAGTAATGAGAGAAGGGATGATAAAAGCAAATGAGGTTGGTTCATTTACATCAGCACATTGTGAGGAAAAATCTGTTGCCAAAGGTGCGATAAATGCAGGAAAAATTGCCGAAAAACTAGGAGTAGAAGGAGTTTTACCAGAGGCAGAGGAAATAATGGCAGCTCGTGATGCAATAATTGCTGAAACAAATGATATACACGCACACATCTGTCATATTAGCACAAAAACATCAAAAAAATATGATAAGAGATGCTAAAAAAGAGGAGTAAAAATTACTTGCGAAACTTGTCCACATTATTTCTCATTAACAGTTGATGAAGTTCTAAGAAAAGGAACAAACGCAAAAATGAACCCTCCTTTAAGAGAAGAAAAAGATAGATTAGCTATTATAGAAGGATTAAAAAGAAGGAACAATAGATTGCATAATAACAGACCATGCACCACATTCAGAGGAAGAGAAAGCAAAAAAAAGTTTAGCTGATAGCCCAAACGGAATCATAGGATTTGAAACAGCTTTATCTTGTGAAATTATGAATTTAATAGACACTGGAGCCCTAAATTATGATGATTTAGTTAGAGTAACATCATATAATCCAGCAAAATTACTAGGATTAAATACAAAAGGAGCAATTGAAGTTGGTTTTGATGCAGATTTAACAATATTTGATCCAAATAAAGAATATGTTTATACAAAAGATATGATAGTTTCTAAAGCTAAAAATTCACCTTTTATAGATGAAAAAATGAAGGGAAAAGTTGTGTACACTATTGTTGGTGGAAGAGTAGTGTATGAAGAAAAAATAAAAGAAAGGACACAAAAAATGGAACATAAAATAGTACCAATTACAGTATTAACAGGATATTTAGGAGCAGGAAAAACAACACTTCTAAATTATGTATTAAACAATCAAGAAGGCTACAAAGTAGCAGTAATAGTAAACGATTTTGGTGAGGTAAATATAGACGAAAAATTAATAAAAGATGGAGGATTCATCAAAGAAGAAGACAAAGGAAATGTAGTACCACTATCAAACGGATGTATATGTTGTACATTAAAAGAAGACTTAATGAATCAAATAGTAGATATCTTAAAAACAAGAAAAATGTGATTATATTTTAATAGAAGCAAGTGGAATATGTGAACCAATGCCAATTGCACAAACAATTATGGCATTAGAAGATTCAACAGTTCAATATGGTTTACCAAAACTATGTAGATTAGATAATGTAGTTACAGTTGTTGATGTTTCAAGACTAGCAACAGAATTTGGATGTGGGGATTATTTAGTAAAAGAAGATATCGAAGAAGAAGATATAGAAAATCTATTAATCCAACAAATCGAATTTTGTAATACAATTATCTTAAATAAAGTTGATGAAATAGAGCCAGAACAATTGAAAAGAGTTAAAGCAATAATAAGAGAGCTTCAACCAACTGCAAAAATTATAGAAACAAACTTTGGTAAAGTTGATTTTAAAGAAATTCTAGATACAAAGAGTTTCGACTTCGATAAAGTTGCAAGTTCAGCAGGATGGATAAAAGAGCTTGAAAGAGATGACAATGAGAATATGGACGAGCACGAAGAACATCATGACCATCATCATGAACATGAAGAGCACGACCATGAACACGAAGAAGAACATCATGGACACGAACATCACCACCATCATCACGAACATAATGATGAGGGAGAAGCCGAAGAATATGGAATATCAACATTTGTATATACCTCAAGAAAACCACTAAGAGAAAACAAATTTGATGAATTTGCTAAAAATCTACCAAGAAATGTTATAAGATGTAAAGGTTTAGTATGGTTTTCAAATGATAATGAAATGTCATATTTATTTGAACAAGCAGGAAAACAACTTTCACTTTCAGAAGCGGGATATTGGCTAGCAACAGCACCAAAAGAAGAATTAGAGCAAATGGTTAAGGCAAACCCAGAGATTATGAACGATTGGGATGACGAAGTTGGAGACAGAATTACAAAGCTTGTTTTCATTGGACAAAATATGGATAAAGAAAAAATAAAAAAGACTTAAAGGATTGTGAGTAATTTTTCGGATTGGGGACGGTTCCTTTTCCGAAAAAGAACCGTCCCCAATCCGAAATTTTCGTGAAAGGAAACGGTACCAACGAAAAAGAGTATTGAGAATAAAAAAATTTATGTTATAATGTAACAAAAAACGAAAGGAAGATAAAGAAAAATGGAAGAAATATACATATTTGGACACAAAAATCCAGATACAGACACAATTTTATCAGCTTTAATATTAGAAGCTATTGAAAAAACAATGGGAATTTATAAAACAAAGGCATATAGATTAGGTGAGGTAAACAAAGAAACTCAATATGCATTAGACTATTTTGGGGTAAAAGCACCAGAATTATTAGAAGAAGTTGAAGAAGGAAGACAAGTTATGCTTGTAGACCACAACGAATTTGGTCAAAGTAAAAGGAATAGAAAAAGCAAAAATAATAAGAGTTGTTGACCATCATAAAATTGCTAATTTTGAAACAAAAGAGCCACTATTTTATATGGCAATGCCTGTTGGTTGTACAGCTACAATCTTAAGAGATATGTTCAAAGTAAGTGGCATAAAATTAGATAGAATTACAGCTGGACTTATGTTAAGTGCAATAATATCTGATACATTATTATTAAAATCACCTACAACAACAGAAAAAGATAAAGAAACAGCTGAAGAGCTTGCAAAAATTGCAAATGTAGATTTGAATGCTTATGGAATGGATATGCTAAAAGCAGGAACAGATTTAAGTGATTTTACACCAGAACAATTAATAAATATCGATTCAAAACCATTTTGCACAAAGGGTGTAAAATATCAAGTAGCACAAGTAAATACAGCTTCAATAGATAATGTTATGAAAGACAAAGAAAAAAAATTGAAGAAGCTATGGCTAAATTTATGCATGAAAACGAAGAAGATTTATTTGTATTTTTAATAACAGATATAATCTCAAATAATTCACAAGTAATAGCACTTGGAAGACAAGATATTGTAGAAAGAGCTTTTGATGTTGAAATTAAAGAAAATACAGCATTTTTATCTGGTGTTGTATCTCGTAAAAAAACAAGTTGTACCTAGAATAGATAGTTTTATAGGATAAAGATGGAGGTAACACATTGGAAGAGGAAAAAATAAATAGATTAAAAGAAGCTATTGAGTGGATATTATGTATTGTAATAGCACTTGTAATTGCAATTTTATTTAGATATTATATAGGAACACCAACAATAGTAAAACAGCCATCAATGTATCCAACATTAAAAAGAAGACCAAAGACTTTGGTTAAATAGATTAGATAGAACAACTAAAAAAATGCCTAAAAGAGGAGATATAATAACATTTGAGGCACCATCTACAACAACACTTTCATTAGAAGAAAAAAAAATGAAAGTGTAATTGCAAGATATGAAAATGAGCCAACAAATATATTTAGTAAATTTTCATATTATGTATTGGAATTGAACAAAATAAGTTACATAAAAAGAGTAATAGGATTACCTGGTGACCATATTTTAATAGAAGAAGGAAAAGTATATGTAAATGGTGAGCTTTTTAGAAGAAAGCTATTTACAACCAGGAGTAGTAACTGATAATGGAAAAGGATATTGTACAGACTTAACAGTTCCAGAAAATACAGTATTTGCAATGGGAGATAATAGAACTCAAAGTACAGATTGCAGAAGCTTTGGATGTATTCCATTAGAAAAAATTGAAAGCAAAGTATGGATTAGAATTTGGCCATTAAATTTATTTGGAAAAATAGATAAATAGGGAGTAAAGACTTGTTTGATAAAATTTTAGGAAATGATAAAATAAAATTTGAATTAATAAATTCTATAAAATCAGGAAAATATTCACATAGCTACTTATTTTTAGGAATATCTGGAATAGGTAAAAAAATGATAGCAAGAGAATTTGCCAAATGATACTATGTGATGGTGAGGAAAAATACTGCAATAAATGCAAATCTTGTTTAGAATTTGATTCAAACAACAATCCGGATTTCACAGAAATTGTGCCAGATGGAAACAATGTAAAAATAGAGCAAATAAGAGAAATGCAAAGAAAAATTGTAGAACAGCCTATTATATCAACAAAAAAAGTATATATAATAGATGATGCAGATACAATGACAAGAGAGGCTCAAAACTGTTTATTAAAAACCTTAGAAGAGCCTCCAGAATTTGCAAATATTATATTAATAGGGTCAAACGAATCAAGTTTTTTAAGTACAATAAAATCAAGATGTACTATAATAAAATTTAATCCAATTTCAGATGAACAAGTAAAAGGATATATAAAAGAAAAATATGAACTACTAGAAATTTCAGAAAGTATAATTTTAGCATCATCTGGAAGCATTGGAAAAGCAGAGATTTTAAAAGATAAGCAAGAACTATTTAGTTCAATAGACAAAGTAATAAATAATATTGAACAAATGGATTTAATAGATACCTTGAAAAATGCAGACATAATTTACAAATCACAAGAAGATAAACAAGATATATTAGAATATATAAATATTATTCTATTTAAGAAAGCAAAAGCAAAATCAAAAATATTTAAGTTGTATAAATATTGTAGAAGATACCAAAAAAAAGACTACGTGCAAATAGCAATTATAATATGACAATTGATAATATGATTATGACAATATGGGAGGAAATACATTGAAAAACATAGTTGGAATAAGATTTAGAAGGCTAGGTAAAATATATTTCTTTAATCCTCAATATCTAATATTAAAACAAAAGAAGAAATGGTAATAGTAGATACTGATGAAGGTGAGGAAATAGGAAAAGTTGCAATTCCAAATAGAACTTTAGATGAGGAAAAAGTTCAAAAAGAATTGAAACGTGTACTTAGAATTGCAAATGAAAAAGATTTAAAACATTACAAAGAATGCCAAGAAAAGGAAAAAGAGGCGTTCAAATATTGTAATAAAAAAATAAAAAGAATATGGCTTAAAAATGAATTTAACAGATGTAGAATTCAAATTTAACAATTCAAAAGTACTATTTTACTTTACTGCTGATGGAAGAATAGATTTTCGTGAGCTAGTAAAAGACCTAGCAGCAGTATATAGAACTAGAATTGAATTAAGGCAAATAGGTGTTAGAGACGAAATAAAGCGTCTTGGCGGAAATGGTGTTTGTGGAAGGCAGCTTTGTTGTTGTTCATTTTTAAGTGATTTTGAAACTGTATCTATAAAAATGGCAAAAGACCAAAATTTGTCATTAAATCCATCAAAGATATCTGGTAATTGTGGTAGACTTATGTGTTGCCTAAAATATGAGGACGAAGTTTACCAGGAAAAAATGAAAAGATTACCACATATTGGTGCAATTGTTAAAACACCAGATGGAGTAGGTGAAGTTGAATCTGTTGAGACTTTAGCCGAAAGAGTTAGAGTTAAGTTTAAAATGATGATGATTATAGCAAAAAGAAATATGATATGAAAGATATTAAAATTATAAAAGACACACAAAAAGAGACAATTGACGAAGAAGAAGAAAAACATAAAAAGAGCTTGAAGAGCTAGAGCGAATGGAAAATGAAGATAAAAAAGGAGGTGGAAATTATGGCATTTAGAATTGATAAGGAAAAATGTATAGGATGCGGAGCTTGTGTAGATGCTTGCCCTATGGGATGCATAGCTATTGGAGAAGATGGTAAAGCAGAAATCGATGAAGATATATGCATTAGTTGTGGTACTTGTGCAGCAATTTGTCCAGTTGGAGCACCAGAGGATGCAGAATAATTTTGAATTGGGGACGGTTCTTTTTGCGAAAAATGTTCGTTTGGGACCGGTTCTTTTTGAATAAATCCCACCCAAAGAACTATTGGTATTAGTTCTTTGGGTGGGATTTGTTTTGTTCAAGGCGATTTTTAGAATTATTACAAAAATATAATGAGTTTAAATTAGTAGTATATACGAAAATACTTCCGAAGTAATTATTAAGAGTACTTAAAAAGCGGTATTGTTACAGAAATTTTATATTTATGATACATTTACTAAAATATGTTGAACCAAGGCAACTATAATGTTAGAATTAAAATAGATGCATAAAGTGAATATGTCTAGGAGGTATAAAATGAGAATATATAAGGATAAAAGAGGTATAACCTTAATTGCACTAGTAGTAACAATAATAGTACTACTTATTTTGGCAGGTGTTAGTGTTAGTATGTTAACAGGCCAAAATGGAATTTTAACAAATGCGGCAAAAGCAAAAGAGAATACGGAAGCTGCATCAGACCTAGAATTTTTACAGACAAGAGCATATGAAGCTGTAACAAATTATTATGTAAAAGGTCAAACAGGTTCAGAAAATGAATATATATTAGAAGAACTTGGAAAAGTAAGCGGAGTAGAAACAAGCGTTTCAAGGCACAGTAAAGTATAATGGAAAAACTTATGATATAAGTGAAATTATAGGAAACACAAGTGAACAAAAAGCAATAGAAAAGGAAAAAGGATTGAAACAAGTAACAGCAGCAACAGCTACAGATGCAGCAGATAAACAAATCCTTTCATCAACAGATTCTGATGGAAATGCCAAAGTAAGAATGATAATTGTTGAGGAAAATACTGATAACACAACAATAAAAGCAGTAATACCAAGTGGATTCTATTATGTAACTGGAAAGCCCTCAACAGGACTTGTAATATCTGATAAATTTGATGATGATGACAACAATTCTAAAGGAGGAAATCAATTTGTTTGGGTTCCTTGTAATGGAGGAAAAGCAACATATCAATTACATACATATGCAAAAGCAAAAGAAAATGATTATAATGATGCAGTAGACGATACCGGAAATGGTGGATGGAGAACTTATCGTTATAGAAATTATAGTGATTGGAAAGATGATGGAGGAGAAACTGTTAATGGACAAAGTGTTTCTTCTGTAAAAAGCCAATAGTGTTGAAAAATACGGAGGATTTTATGTGGGAAGATTTGAAGCTGGAGAGCCTACAACTGCAAATTTCTATAATGATAAAGATGGTTCAACATATTGGCAAGTCGGTAGATCAGATGGAGATTATAGTAAAACATATAGATCTAAGGATGAAACAAAAGACGAGAACAGTAAAAATTTATTACCAGTAAGTAAGAAAAATACTCCATCATGGAATTATATAAGTCAAACAAAATCTAAAACAGTATCAGAAAATATGTATGGAGAAAGTAAAACAATAAAAAGCTATTTAATAGATGGAACAGCATGGGATACAACAATTCAATGGATATCTAATAGTACAGGAAGATCTTTAACAGTAGGATGCAAAGATTGGGGAAATTATTATGATTCTGCTTATACACTAAAAAGGACTATATGCAAAACATAACTACAATAATGGATGGATTCCAGCATTAGTTTATAAGAATGGAACATATACTAAAGGTAGTGAAAATACAGAAGTTGCAACAGGTGTTACTGTAGAAGGGATTCAAAAGGAAATTCAGCGTGCAATATATATGATATGGCAGGAAATATGTGGGAATGGACAACAGAAACAGGAAAATATGATTCTACGGCTGAAAAAGCAACGACCTACGCCGTCCTTCGTGGTGGCAGCTTTGGCGGCAATGGGGACTATGCACCAGTTTCTCGCCGCGACGGTAGCATAAGAGTTGACGTTTGCTACCTCAATTGGGGGTTCCGTGTCGTGCTTTACATCCAATAGAGACACTGACCAAAAGTTATCAAATTAAAAAGAAAAAATAAGGACCGTATCTTTTCGCAAAAAGATACGGTCCTTTAGAAAAAAACTAACTATTACTCATTTCCTCCAACTTTAAAAAGTTCTTCCCAGCGTCTATCAACTTCAGCTTGGAATTCTTGAATCATCCACTCATTACCAGGTTTAAACATATGTCTAAATCTCTTTTGAGGTTTCAAAAATTCCTCTTAAGTTTAAAAATGATGAAGATTATAGCAAAAAAAGAAATATGATATGAAAGATATTAAAATTATAAAAGACACTCAAAAAGAGGCTATTGACGAAGAAGAAGAAAAACATAAAAAAGAGCTTGAAGAGCTAGAGCGAATGGAAAATGAAGATAAAAAAGGAGGTGGAAATTATGGCATTTAGAATTGATAAGGAAAAATGTATAGGATGCGGAGCTTGTGTAGATGCTTGCCCTATGGGATGTATAGCTATTGGAGAGGATGGTAAAGCTGAAATAGATGAAGATATATGCATTAGTTGTGGTACTTGTGCAGCTGTTTGTCCAGTTGGAGCACCAGAGGATGCAGAATAAGAATTTGTTTTGAGTAATAGCCGTGTTCTTTTAGTCCATTTACTAAAAGAACACGGCTATTAATATGTAGCAAAAGTAATGCATTACACAAATATAACAACAAAATAACATTTATATTACATTACAAAATGCAATTGAAAAAAGATGTAAAATAGAATATAATTTAATTACAGGATGTGACATAAGTTTTGCATCATAATAATAAATACGAAGGAGACAGTAAAAATGAGAATTAAAGAGAAAAATGGTATAACATTAATTGCTTTGGTTGTAACTATAATTGTACTTTTGATATTGGCACGGGGTTAGTATAAATATGTTAACAGGACAAAATGGTATTTTAAATAGAGCGGCAGAAGCAAAGGAAAAAACAGAAATATCAAGGAAAGACGAGCAAAGAAGACTAGCACAGGCAGAAGCATTAATGAATACAAAAAAAACGACATATAAAGGTGTAACATTACCAGAAGGCTTTGCCCCAACGAAAATTGATGGTGAGGATTCTATAGATGATGGATTAGTTATGACTGATGGATATGGAAACGAGTATGTTTGGGTGGAAGTGCCTAGAACGATGACAGTTTATCCAACTGCTGGATTAAATATAACAGAGTTTACAGATGATGAATATGCAAAAATTGAAAGTGATTTACACACATATACAAATGATTATAGGAATGAAACGAGCTATAGTGATATTTATTATCCAGATAGTACAGAGGGATGGTTTGCAGATAGTTCTGAATATGATGCAGCAAAGAAAAAAAATGCTAAGAAGTGTGTATCAAAATGGAGGATTTTGGGTAGGAAGATATGAGGCAGGAATTGAGATTAACAGAACTTCTTCTGGAATTGCAACTACTACACCGTTATCTAAAGAAAATTTATATCCATATACTTATGTAACAAGGACACAGGCTAAGGTATTAGCAGATAAAGTTGAATCTGGAAGTTATACAAGTAGTTTGATGTTTGGAGTGCAATGGGATTTGGTATTGAAATATATTGAAACAAAGAAGCTAACAACAGTTTTAGATATAAAAACAAGATTGAGTTCTAATAGTATTCCAATTGGAAATTATTATACTTCAGAATTTACATTAAATAGGGGTAAGTTTGCACAATATGGATTATTAACAAAATGGTATGATTTTAATAGTGAAGATAAATCAAGTTTGGTAACGAGTACCAAAAAAGAAAGAACAGAGTTTAGATTCGAATGGAATACTGTTAACAACAGGTGCAACAGAGGCAACAAATTTACAAAAAATATATATGATATAGCGGGAAATGTGTGGGAATGGACATTTGAAAAAGCTTCTAACTACGATAGTCCCTGTACTAGTAGGGGAGGAAGTGCACACGGAAGTGGCTCTAACAATCCTGCAAGTTACCGCAATGGAAGTATAACGTCTTATGATGTTGGCATTTTTGGTTTCCGTGTTTCACTTTATTAGCAATATTAGAAAAATGAGCATCGACTTTAAAGTATATAAATTAAATAGATGAAAGGGCATAGAAGAATGAATTTCTATGTCCTTTTGCCAATTGTCAAATTTTGTCGAACGATTTTCCTTGACATCAAGCCATTTCCATCATATAATAATCACATAAAAATTTTTTCGAAAAAATTAAAATAAATTAATCAAAAATAATTAAATCAAAGTTATCAAAAAGATTAAAAATAATATTAAAAAATATTGCAAAAAAAATCAAAAAGATGATATAATCAAAGGGAGGAAAATATTGAATCAAAATAACAATAACAAATCAAATGAATTAACAAAAGAAAACAAAAATATAATCTAAAAAACGATATAATATTTAAAGCATTCTTTTCAAGAAAAGGAAACGAAATATTTTTAATCGATTTTTTAGAAGCATTACTAAAAATAAAAATAGAAAAAATAAAAATCAAAGAGGAGGTCAACTTAGAACAGCTATCGGTCGAAGAAAAAGGAGGAAGGCTAGATTTACAAGCAACACTAAATGATGGAATAATAGTTAACATAGAGCTTCAAATAAACAACAATTTTAACATAGAAGAAAGAACAACATTATATAGTTCAAAAGTAAACTCAAGAGATGCAAAAAAAGAGGGACTGATTATAGTGAAATAAACAAAGTAATAATGATAAATATACTAGGGTATAATTTATTAGATGTAGAAGAATATATATCAGAAACAGTAATAGTATTAGACAAACATAGAGATTACGAAGTGCTAAAAGGAATAAAATGGTATTTTATAGAACTTCCAAAATTTAGAAAGAAAAATCCAGATATGAATGACAAAATCGACCAATGGATATGTTTTATTGACGACTCAAATAAGGAGGCAGTAAAGATGGCTGAAAAAAATAATGTCGTATTGAAAAAAGCGAGAAAAGAATTGGATTACTTAACAGGAGATGCAGCGGTAAGAAGAATGGCAGAATTAAGAGAAAAATGGGAAATGGATGAAATAGCAGTAAAGAAAAATGCGGAACGAATTGGAAAGGAAGAAGGAAGAATAGAGGGAAGAATTGAAGGAAATGTAGAAGGAAGAATGGCGGAAAAGAAAGAAACGGCTAAAGAATTATTATTGAAAAATATGAAGATAGAGGAAATAATTGAAATTACAGGATTAACAGAAGAAGAGATTAAAGAGATGAAGAATTAAATATTACACTAAAAAAGCGAAGAAGAATTTTCTTCGCTTTTTCTACATATTACTCATTTCCTCCAACTTCAAAAAAAGTTCCTCCCAACGTCTATCAACTTCAGCTTGGAACTCCTCAATCATCCACTCATTACCAGGTTTAAACATATGTCTAAATCTCTTTTGAGGTCTCAAAAACTCCTCAATAGGAAGTTTCTTAGCAGGTTTATAAGTAATCTTATACTTACCATCAACAACCTCATATAAAGGCCAATAGCAAGTTTTAACTGCTAACTCATTAATCTTCATAAGGTCTGGTGTATCATAACCCCAACCACGAGGGCAAGGAGAAAATACATTTAAAAATGTAGGACCTTCTGTATAAATTGCCTTTTCGGCTTTTTTGGTATAAATCTCTAAAATCCATAAAGGCAATAGATTGAGCAACATAAGGAATGTGATGTTCTACCATAATTGCTGTCAAATCTTTTCTATTTTGCATTTTGCCAGGGATAACTTTACCAGCAGGCGTAGTTGTTGTATCTGCAAACTTAGGTGTTGCAGAAGAACGTTGAATACCTGTGTTCATATAAGCTCCATTATCATAACAAACATAAGTTAAATCATGACCTCTTTCTAATGCACCAGATAAAGATTGTAAACCTATATCATAAGTTCCGCCATCTCCACCAAAGGTAATAAATTTAGTATGATTATCTTCTGATATTTTTCCTTGTCTTTTTAGCGATTTGTAAGCTGCTTCAACACCAGATAGGGTAGAAGTTGCATTTTCAAATGCAGTGTGTATAAAAAGAATCTGTCCAAGAAGTATATGGGTAAGTAAAAGTAGATACTTCCATACAACCAGTCGCACAAGAAATAACGGCGTGATCCTCTTCTTTTAAAGCTCTTAAAATATGTCTTGCAACAACAGGTGCACCACATCCAGCACACATTCTATGACCTTCGCTAAATCTTGAAGGTTTATTTGCAACTACTTCTTTTAAATTATATGCCATTTTATTTTCCCTCCTTTGTTCTTAAACCTAAAAATCTATATGGATTTCCTAAATCTCCAGTTTTTGCAATTTCTGCTAAATCTGTATATACTGATTCTGAATCAGTTGCTGGTACATCTCTACCACCAATACCATAAACATAATTTATAGTAGGAACATTTACTTTATTTACAAACATAGCTGATGTAACATCAGAAAATAGTGCTCCACCTGCAGCATTTAAAGAATCGGATTTATCAAGTACTGCAACTGCTTTTGCATTTTGTAAAGCTTTTTGCTATTTCCTTAGCAGGGAATGGTCTGTAAACTCTAATTTTTAATAGTCCTGCTTTAATTCCTTGATTTCTTAATTTATCTACAACAAATTTAGTTGTTCCAGCAGTTGAGTTCATACAAACAATAACTAATTCTGCATCATCTAATTTATATCCTTCAAATAAATCATAATGACGTCCAGTCCATTTTTCAAAATCTTTCGCAACATCAACGATAACATCTTTAGCTTTTCTCATTGCAATAGATTGTTGAGCTTTATGTTCAAATAAAAATGCTTGTAAATCAAGTGGACCTATTGCCATAGGTTCTTTTTCATTTAATAAATAATGTTCTGGTTTATAAGTTCCAACAAATTCTTTAACTTCTTTATCATCTTCAAGCATAATATTTTCTATAGAGTGTGATGTAATAAATCCATCTTGACAAACCATTAGAGGAAGTAAAACATCTTTATGTTCTGCTATTCTGTGGGCCATAAGTAAATTATCATAAGCCTCTTGATTGTTCTCAGAAAATAGCATAATCCAACCACTGTCACGAACACCCATAGCATCAGAATGGTCATTATGGATATTTAATGGACCAGAAACGGCACGGTTAACTAAGTTCATAACAATAGGAAGTCTTAAGCTTGATGCAATATAAATCATTTCCCACATAAAAGATAAACCATTTGATGAAGTAGCAGTCATAGCTCTAGCTCCTGCTGCTTCTGCACCAATACATGCAGACATTGCACTATGTTCACTTTCAACAGCAACAAATTCAGTATCAACTGTACCATTTGCAACAAATGTTGAAAAATATTGTGGGATTTCTGTTGATGGAGTGATAGGGAAGGCTGCAACAACATCAGGATTAATTTGCTTCATAGCAAAACTTGCAGCTTCATTACCACTTAATCTTTCTCTTATACTCATTAATTAAACACCTTCTTCCTTCATTTCGATTGCCTTAAAGGGACAAACTTTGGCACAAACGCCACATCCTTTACAAAAATCAAAATCAAATTCTTCTCTTTTTAAATCTTTATTTACTGGAATTGCATTTTCAGGGCAAACAGGGAAGCATAGTCCACATTGTTTGCATTTTTCCTCAATATAAACGGGTCTCATACTTCTCCAGTCTCCTGTTTTAAATTCTTTTGAGTTTCCAGCTTCATATATGTTTCCACCAATTGTTAGTTCTTCCATTGGTGTATTTTTATTTATAGTTGTCATTTTTTTGCTCCTTTCCACATCGGCACATTTGGACCGGTTCTTTTTTGTGCCATTCCCCTTTTAAGAACCGTCCCCAAAAGGGGAGTTATATTTCTTTAACCTCTTTCAAAGCCATTTCCAAAGCTTTCATATTTCCATCTATAACCTCAGGTTTCTTAGCAAATTTATGCTTAAAAGAACCTTCCATATCTTTTAGAAAATCTTCATCATTCATAATTCCTGTAACTTTAACAATTGCAGCAAGCATAGGTGTATTGGGAAAATATCTACCAAGAGCTTGTGTTGATACTTTTCTTGCATCTATAGTATAAACTTTTCCTTTATATCCTTTTTAAAACAGATTTTAAATAATCCTCAGATTTTGTTGTATTTATAACAATTGCACCATTTGTTTTTAATCCAGCTGTAACATCAACAGTTTCAAGCAAAGTATCATCTACAACTACAACATAGTCTGGTTCATAGATATTACTGTGAACTGTTATTGGGTCATCACTTATACGGTTATAGGCAGTAATTGGTGCACCCATTCTTTCAGGTCCGTATTCTGGGAACCCTTGAATATATTTTCCAGTATTAAATGCGGCATCAGCAAGTAGTAAAGAAGCAGTTTTTGTTCCTTGACCACCACGGCCGTGCCATCTTATTTCTATTAGGTTTTCCATTGGTTTTCCTCCTTATTTTTTATAGTTGTAGTATATTCTTTATTTGGGCAAAAGTCAAGAAGAATGGGTAGAATTGGTGGTCGGGAATTGCACAAAAAGTTGAAAAAAATGGATTGCATATTGGTAGAGTTTGTGATTTAATATATGGAAGAAAAGAAAATTTCTGATTGGGGACGGTTCCTTTTCCGAAAAAGAACCGTCCCCAATCAGAAAAAAAAAGGAACAAGAACTTGGAACTTACAGGAGAGATACTAGGAATAATATACCAAAATGAAATAAATAGCTACACAATAGCTGAAATATATGCAAATGAACTAGAAAAAATAGAAACAATAGTAGGTTATCTACCATTTATTGCCGAAGGAGACGAGGTAAAAATAATAGGAAAAATAGTAGAACATAAAGAATATGGAGAACAATTTAAGGTAGATTCATTTGAAAAATTAATGCCACAATCGTTAGAAGCACTAGAAAGATACCTAGGCAATGGTACAATTAAAGGAGTTGGGCCTGCAACTGCAAGAAAAATTGTTGAAACATTTGGTGATGAAACATTAGATATATTAAAATATGACCCATCTAAACTTCAAAAAGTAAGGGGAATAAGCAGTGAAAGAGCTTTAGAAATTGCAGAAAGTTTTATGGAAAGTTGGGGAGTTTGGCAAATTGTCGAGTTCTTAAAAAATTCAATATTGGAATTGAAAATGCCAAAAGAATATATGATAAGTTAGGTGCAATGGCAATTGAAACAATAGAAGAAAATCCTTATGTTTTAATTGATTTAGTAAGAGGTGTTAATTTTAAACAAATAGATGATATGGCACTAAAACTTGGAATAGAAGCAGAGAGCTTAAAAAGAATTACAAGTGGTATTAAATATGCTTTAATTCAAATTTCATATAATGGTCATTCTTGTGCTATATTACAAAATCTAGAAGAATTTGTAATAAATTTGTTGGGGATAAGTATAGATGATGTAGAAAGCGGAATTATCCATCTAAAAGCAAAAGGTGAAATTGTTATTGAGGATAGAGATGATGATACAGAATGGGTGTATCTAGAGAGTTTTTATAATACAGAAGTTGCAATTTGCAATAGATTAAATAAATTAGATGAAACTGAAAATTCTAAAAAAGTTAAAGACATAAAAATGAAATGAAAAGAGTTGAAAAGGAGAACTCGATAGAATTATCAGAAAAGCAAAAAGAAGCGGTGCAAGCTGTTAATGATAATAATGTAACAATTATAACAGGTGGACCGGGTACAGAAGAAAAACAACAATTATAAAATCTATTATAGAAATTTACATTAAACAAAAAACAACAAAATAGTTTTGGCAGCACCAACAGGAAGAGCAGCTAAAAGGATGACAGAAATGACTGGAATTGAGGCAAGTACATTACACAGATTGCTAGAAATTGGAAAAATAAATGATGATGGTTTATACAAAAAAAGTCAAGATTATCAAGGAGCTCCAATTGATGCGGATATTGTAATTGTAGATGAAATGTCAATGGTAGATATGTTTTTAATGAATTATTTATTACAGTCAGTATATCTTGGAACAAAACTTGTATTAGTAGGAGATAGTGACCAATTGCCATCAGTAGGGCCAGGAAGTGTACTTCAAGATATAATAGAATCAGGAAAGATTACAACTATTCATTTAGATAAAATTTTCAGGCAGGCAGCAAAAAGTAAAATAATTGTAAATGCACACAGAATAAATGAGGGAGAAGGATTTGTATCAAAAGAAGAAATGGAAGAAGATTCGAAAAGTGATTTTTTCTTTATAAATGAAGGCGCGCAAGAAAAAATGCTAGAACAAGTAATATCATTATGTTCAGGAAGATTAAAGAAATTTGGAAATTATGATTTTTTCGAGAACATACAAGTTCTTACACCAAAAAAAAAGGAATGCTAGGAACAAAAGAATTAAACAAATCGTTGCAAGAAGTTCTAAATCATGCTACAGAAAAAAAGAAGGAGAGAAACACTGGAAACACAATTTATAGAGTTGGAGACAGAATAATGCAAGTAAAAAAAACAACTATGATATTTACTGGGAAAGACGCACTGGAAACGAAACAGGAACTGGTGTGTTTAATGGAGAGTTTGGAACGATTTTAGACATAGATGAAAAAAAAAAAATGTAGAAATAAAATTTGATGATGACAAAATTGCATGGTATCAATTTAATGATTTAGACCAAATAGAACATAGCTACAGTATAACAATTCACAAAGCACAGCGGAAGCGAATTTGATGTTGTTGTTATGTGTATTCAAGAGCTGCACCAATGTTACTTACTCGTAATTTGCTTTATACTGGTATTACAAGAGCAAAGGAACTTTTAATTGTTATTGGAGACAGTAGGACAATTGGGTTTATGATTGGTAATGTTGATAGTAGAAAGAGAAATACTGGGCTTAAGTATAAGTTGGAAAGGTAGAAATTTTGAAATGGGGACGGTTCCTTTTTAAAAAGGAACCGTCCCAAATACGAAATACGAAATTTTATAAAAAATGAACCAAACCTAAAATTAATACGTCTAACATATGAAAACTAAGAAAGGAAAATTGTAAAATGGCTATTATACAAATAAAACCTAAAAAGAATGAAGAACAAAAATTTACAGAGCTCATAGAAGAAAATAAACTACGTTTTTATAAAACTGCAAAAATAATTTTAAAAAATGATGCTGATGTTTATGATGCTATACAAGAAGCATTAATAAGTATATACAAAAATTATGAAAAATTAGAAAATGAAAAATTTTTTTCAACTTGGGCCACAAGAATTATAATAAATAAATGTTATGATTTATTAAGAAAACGAAAAAACAACATAGTGCCTATAGATGAATTTATTGAAAATAATCCAAGTATGGGACAAAATGACAAATATGAAATTGACGAAAGTGGAATAAAGCAAGCTATGAATTTTTAAATGATGATGTTAAATTAATTGTTGTTCTATATTATTATGATAATTACTCAGTAAGAGAAATCTCTGAAATAGTTAATATTCCAGAAGGTACAGTAAAATCAAGGCTTTCGACTGCAAGAAAACTTTTAAAACAAAAATTAGGAAAGGAGGAGATTTAGATGAAAGATGAAGATTTTGACCTATTAATAAAAAGACAAATTCAAAAAAATACGTATATTCCTGAAAAAATAAATCACCTCTTTGCAAATTTTGAAAATGAGGTGAATATGAATAAAAACAAAAAAAATAAAATAGGTTATAATTTAAGAAAAGGAGTTATTGCTGCAAGTTCAATATTAGTAATGTTTTTAGGTAGTTGCACATATGCACACATAAATGGAACTGAAACTATAATTTCGCCACTATTAAGAAATTTGGGAATAAATAGCAAATACGAAGAAAATGCAACAAAATTTGATGAAGAAACAACAAAACAAGATATAACAGTAAAAATGTTAGATGGAGCAATGGATGATACAACATTTATTGTCGGTTATGAAATAGAATTCCAGATATCAATTTAGACAAATGGATTGAAATGGAAGGAAATTATAAAATAAATAATGTAAACATTACACCAATAAATACCTCAATTTCTAAAACAGAAGATGGAAAATTTCTATATTATCAAGTATTTGATATGAATGAATTAAAAATAAAAGATACCAAAAATGTAAAAATAGATGTTAATATTTATAAAATAAAAAGAATATACAGAATATGAGGATATAGATTCTTCAAACGCAGCATATGAAAAAATATATGAAGATAAGTGGGAGTTAAAAGAAAGTATAGAAGTAAAAAATTTAGAGACATCAAAAACATATGAATTTCCAAATACAAAAAGTTATGAAATAGCCGAAAATTTTGAGATATCAGTTACAGAGTTTACTACAGGCTCATATGCAAATATTTTGAAAATTCAAACAGATAAAACAAATTATGATGGAGATAGTATTGAAAAATATTACAAACTGCTAGATGAAAATAACAATGAGATAGGTATATTTACAGAAGAGGAAAGGCAATATGATGAAAGAAAGTATAATGATAGGATAATTAATGAAAAAATCAATAAAAATTCTAAAGTAAAACTAGAAGTATATTGTAAAGAAATTGAAAAGAAAAGTTTGAAAAAGTTGTTACAATTCCAATAAATTTATCAAATGCAGTTGAAAAAGAGCGAAGATGAAAATAATTTGAAAGAATATAAAAATGATGAATATAGCTTTAAATATAAAGAAGATTGGAGTATAACTCCGAAATTAAGTAAAAATGATGTAGGCCCTAATAGCGCATATATAGGAGCATTAAGATTAGAAATACCATCTACAACAAATTCATTAGAAACATCTTCTATATATATTAAAACTGTAAATGATAATATTACATTAAATGAATATATAAAAGAAGAAAAAAAGAGCAAAATGAAAATGAATATATGGAAGTAAAAAGTACGTCAAAGGTAAAAACTAAAAATCAAGAAGGATATCAAGTAGTATATGAGCTTACCGATGGTGAAACTATATATATTATGCAATCAATATATTTATCGGCAAATGATAAAATATATGAAATAAGTTTCTCAGGAAGTGAAAAAGAGTATAATAATTTAGGAAGTGATATTAATGAGTTTATTAGTAATTTTGAAGTGTAGAATTTTTGAAATGGGGACGGTTCCTTTTTTTAAAAGGAACCGTCCCTATTTCAAAATTGTCCATAAAACAACAAAAAATACTTGACAATATTTAGCGAAATATAATAAAATAGAAAAAATTAAGGAGGAACCAAAATGAAACATTTAATCGATATTAAAGAATTATCAGTAGAAGAAATAGACGAATTAATCAAAGTAGCCAAGACTATAATTGCACATCCTAATGAATATCATGAAAAGTGCAAATATAAGAAATTGGCTACTTTATTTTTTGAACCAAGTACAAGGACAAGACTAAGTTTTGAGGCTGCAATGATGGAACTTGGGGAAATGTAATAGGATTTTCAGAAGCATCATCTAGTTCAGCATCAAAAGGAGAAAGTGTATCAGATACAGTAAAAATTGTGGGAGGATATAGTGATATAATAGCAATGAGACATCCAAAAGAGGGAGCACCACTTGTTGCATCTTTGAAATCAGATGTTCCAATAATAAATGCTGGAGATGGTGGACATAATCATCCAACACAAACCTTAACAGATTTATTAACAATATCTTGTGAGAAAAATAGATTAGACAATTTAACAATAGGATTATGTGGAGACTTAAAATTTGGTAGAACAGTACATTCATTAATTACAGCAATGTCAAGATATAAAAACATAAAATTTGTACTAATCTCACCTGAAGAATTAAAATTACCTGAATATGTAAAAGAAGACATATTAGATAAGAATAATATTCAATATGTTGAAACAAATGATATAGAAGAATACCTAGGAGATTTGGACATTTTATATATGACAAGAGTTCAAAAGGAAAGATTCTTCAACGAAGAGGATTATTTAAGACTAAAAGATTATTATATATTAAATAAAGAAAAACTAGAAAAAGCTAAAAAAGACTTATGCATATTACATCCATTACCAAGAGTTAATGAAATTTCTGTAGAAGTAGATGATGACCCAAGAGCTTGCTACTTTAAACAAGCAAGATACGGAAAATATATAAGAATGGCACTTATTTTGAAATTATTAGATATAAAATAGGAGGATATAGATGAATATAGATAGTATAAAAAATGGTATCGTAATAGACCATATACAAGCAAAAATGGGACTTGAAATATATGATGTATTAAATTTAGGCGAGTTAGATTGTTCTGTTGCTATTATTACAAATGCAAGAAGTGAGAAAATAAAAGATATTATAAAAATTGATAGAGCTATTGATTTGGATTTAGATATATTAGGATATTTAGACCCTAATATTACAGTAAATATTATAAAAGATGATGTAAGAGTTGAAAAAATATCATGTTGAACTTCCAAAGGAGATTAAAAATATTATAAAATGTAAAAATCCAAGATGTATTACGTCTTGTGAACAAGAGTTAGATCAGATTTTTGTTTTGGCAGATAAGGATAAGAAAAAATATCGTTGCAAATATTGTGAGGCATTGAGCGAATGATTTTGAAATGGGGACGGTTCCTTTTTGAAAAAGGAACCGTCCCAGTTTTAAAATTTGTTTTTCAAAGATTTAACAAATTTATCAACAAGTTTTCCAAGTAATATTGCTATACATACTGATATTATTATAAAACCAATTGGAAAAAGTACGCTTGTTAATTGATCTCTAATTTCTGATTTCCTATCATTAATTTCTTTACGTGCTGATATTTTTTCATTTTGATTTTTTACTACATCTGATGTTATATCATTTAAAGTTCCATTTGATGAATCGTATTCTGAGGCTTTTAACGAAACAGAATTTCCACCATAACCAGTTATAGAATTATTAAAGTAAGTTTCGGAATGAATATTTTCAGTATCTATGATATTTATTTGATTATCATTAATGGTAACAAACAAAATATTTTCGGATGAAGTATAAGCTACTGAAATCTCCTTTTTTATCTTTATTTTAGAATACACAATTCCGTTTAAGGTTATTTCTTCATTAGTATTTTCTAATTGTTTGGAAAATTTTTGCACTGAAATTTGTTTTTCTATATATACTATAGGGTCTGAAAAAATATTAATTCCGAAAGAAGTTATGACAATTTTCAAGGCTTTTGATTTCATTTTCAACAGCATTTTTTGATATATCATTTACAGGAGCGTTTAAACTTGTTGAATAGGTATTTAATTTTTTCTTTGTTATATAATATATATATATTACTATCATCGGTAACATTTTTGAATTTTATAATATTTATGTCAATTAGTAAAAATCAAACCGTGGCTAATAGTTGCTATTGAAATTATTGATATCATAAGTAATAGTACAAAAAATTTTCTTGTTTTCATAATAAATTAATTCTCCTCATTTTATTAGAATATTTATAATTATCACGGTAAGTATAGCATATATTTAATATATAATACAAGGAGGTAGATATGTTTTTTCGAAAAATAAATTTCTAAATTTTCAAATTTTCAGTACAATTTTCACTTGGATTTTAGGGACACTTTTGCATTTTACATATGAGTTGTCAAATGAAAATTCGATTGTTGCAGTATTTTCAGCTGTTAATGAGAGTACATGGGAGCATTTGAAATTGTTATTTTTTCCAATGCTTATAACTACAATTATTGGGTATTTTTATTTAAAGCCTAAAGAAGATTATAAAAATTTTTTATGTGCTAAAACATTAGGAATTTTAGCATCTTTATCATTTGTGGTTGTATTTTTTTACTTATACTGGAATTATAGGAACAAATTTTGCAGTTCTAGATATCGGTAGTTTTTTTTTTGTAGGTGTTCTCTTAGGGGAGTTTGTATCTTATAAAATGACATTAAGTATGAAGTGTTGTAATAAGTGGAGTGCAGTAATTGTATTAATAATTTTATTAGTGTGTTTTATAACTTTTACTTTTTATGCACCAGATATTGGATTGTTTAGAAATCCTATATAAAGTAAATTAACTAGGAAGAAAAAATATATTATATAAGATTTAACAAAATTGTAGTTATTTTTTTATTTTTATGATATACTTGCATCAATAAAAATAGGAGATGATATAAAAATGAAAATAAATTTGAAATGACAAGAGAACAAAATATATTTTTTAGCTAAAAGAAATTTAGTAGATAATATATATTCAAATGCAAAAATGGAAGGACTAAACATAACTTTTCCTGAGACAAAAACAATATTAGAAGGTGTTAATGTTCCAAATTTAAGAATAGATGAAATTCAATGTGTATTAAATTTAAGAGATGCGTGGAAATATGTAATTGATAATATAGAAGAAAATTTCAATCTTGATTTTGTATGCAAAATAAATGAACTTGTAGCAAGAAATGAAAGTATTGATTGGGGAGTGCTAAGACAAGGTACTGTACAAATAACAGGAACAGAGTATATTCCAGAAATACCAAATGAAGAAAATGTAAAACAACAGATAAATACCATATTACAAATAGAAAAACGAAACAGAAAGAGCTATAGAATATATGTTATATGGAATGAGAAAGCAATTATTTTGGGATGGAAATAAAAGAACAAGTACAATTTGTGCAAATAAAATTATGATTGAAAATGGATGTGGAATTATAAAGGTTCCAGATAATAAATTGAAAGATTTTACTATTTTATTATCTGAATTTTATAGTACAAATAAAAAAAAGAAACAATCAAACAGTTTATTTTTGAAAATTGTATTGATGGGATTGAGTTTCCAAAAGATAGCAAATAATAGAAAAAGAATATGATAGAGATAAAAAAGCCAGGTCAAAAGCATTTACCTTTGACCTAGCTTTTTTATGCATTAAAACAAATCCATAATTTTATAAATTCTTTTTTTAATTCTTGGGAATAATTTTACTAGGCTAAGCTCATTCAACTTTGTCTCTGAGCGGGTTGTTAATGATAACGAGTAAATATTCTCCTGAGAATCATAAGCAATTTTCATTTTACCAGAAAAATAATCCCAGCTTCCATTTTTAAAAACGTGGAAAGTTTCTTCGCCGTTAGAAACAGCATATTCTAGCAATTCACCATGCCTTTTTAGAATTTTATATAATGTGAGTTTGTTTTTTCCTACAGTTTTTACATAAGAAAAGAGAACCTTCCCACATTTTGAAATTGTATCATCAGAAAATTCCAAAAAATCCATAGTTTTACTGTAAACTTTGTCGAAGTCTAAGGTATAATCAAGTCCAAAAAGATATTCATCAATCAACTTACTATTCTTTAATACTGCTGAAGTTGCCATATTAGCTACATTACCATTAGGTTCTGAAATTATAATAGTAAGAATAGCATCGTCAATTTTCAGCGTTCTTGTACAATTGAATTTGTTGTATGAGGTAGTCAAAATTTTAGAACTTTTTGTGATGACTTTACTTTTAAGACTGACTGTTGGTTTGAACGATTTGCCGATTATATTTTTCATATTAAAAGGCAGTTCGTATTTTTTTGTTTCAGTTTTGTCTGTTACCCAAATTTCAGATAAGCCATTTATATCCTTACTAAATTTAAGTGATATTGTTAATTCGTTATTTAATTTATCAGTGCATTTGAACGAATTATTGGATTTATTTAGGTTAGATAGACAAACAGGTGCTGAAATACCAACTAGCTCAAGAAAAGCAGGAAGGTCAGTGATTTGCCAACCTTGGCTACATAACCATTTGCTTGCCAACAGCTTGATTTCATCAGAATCAAAATTTACTTTATCCCGTAAAATCTCGTTTTGTTTTGAATTCATAAGTGCCTCCCATAGTAGTTACTAACTAGAAGTTATGCAACTTGTACCTTTTATTACTCCTGGTACTAAGGATATAATGTTTGTATTATAATATTTTTTGAATTGATTGCAAGAGATACTTTTATATTGTGTTCTTATTTACACTCATTCATATAAAATTTCTTATCAGCAAGTTTATCTTGAACTCCACGTAAAAAGCTTCACCAAATCTTTGGAAATGAACAACTTCTCTTTCTCTTAAGAACTTCAAAGGTTCAACAACATCAGGGTTATCTCTACATAAATCAATCAACTTTTCATAAGTTGCTCTAGCTTTTTGTTCAGCAGCTAAATCCTCTTGAAGATTTGCAATAGGGTCACCTTTACAAGCTAAGCAATTTGCACTAAAAGGAACACCTGCAGCAGATTGTGGATAGACATCAACACCGTGATCTGTATAATAAGCACTAAGACCTGCAGCTTCAATTTCCTCAATAAGAAGCATTTTTAGTTAATTGATGCACAATAGTTCCAACCATTTCTAAGTGTCCGACGCTCTTCTGTACCAATATCATTTAAAATAGCTTTTTGCATTTTGGTCAGGCATACCAAAACGTTGAGACAGATACCTAAGAGAAGCGGCAAGTTCTCCATCAGGACCGCCATATTGAGAAATAATAACTTTAGCAAGTCTAGGGTCTTTACATTTTATATTAATCGGATATTGTAAAATTTTATTATAAGTCCACATTAGAACATTCCTCCTTCCCAAGATTCCCATGGCCAAGGCGATTCAAGCCATCTCCATTTATTACAAGGGTAATTAATAGTTAAAGGTCCATAAACCTTTTGATATTTATCAGTTAAATCTCTGTATTCCTTACAATATTTATTGTGTAAGCATAAAGCCTTTTCATCATCTGGATGAGTATCTAAATACAAAGCAAGTTCTTGAATTGCAAAAGCTAAACATTTAATTTCATTTAACATTTCAGCCCTTGTATTTCGTTTCAGGGCAAGAAGGATTACAGCAATCATTTTGAGAAGAACATTCTCTATTTTCATCAGAATTCATCATTTATTACCCCTCTCCAATAGAATTGTTTTTTCTATAAAATCAATTTGCCTCATAGAATCACAAGGTTTGTATGGACTCACAAGTTCTGGAAAAATTGTTCCGTGTTTTAAGCCAACACATGGTTTAAAAGTTTCATTCATAAATTGAATAGGAACATAACTTTGAGCAAGCATAGGGTTATCTGGAAAAACATCCATATAATTATCATCAAATCCACATCCACAATTATCATTATAAGTTTGTATATTATTTCCTACATTGTTACAGCAATTTTCAATAAGATTTTTATTGTTACAATGATTTTGCATATTCATTATATTGTTGTTTGCACAACAGCAACGCATACATCTATTTCGCATTTTAGATTTTACCTCCTAAATAAAGTTTATAATATATAATATTACAAATTTCGGCAGAATGTGACTTTTTTTTTTTCTGATTGGGGACGGTTCCTTTTCTGAAAAAGAACCGTCCCCAATCAGAAAAAAAAATTTACAACCACGAAAAAGTATGATATAATCCTCAAAAAATGACACAAAAAGAACCGGTCCAAATGTGGCAAAAGGAGAAAACAAATGAAACAAATTAATTACTACGAAACTTACCAAGACGACTTTGTCCAAAGTCAAGACCAAGAGTATAAATTACCAGAAGATTATAAATGGATACACAAAAATCCAATATATAAGCTCTTTTCAGAAATATTATATAGGATTGCATATATAATAAGCTTGGTATATTGTAGATTTTTCTTACATATAAAAATAAAAAATGCCAAAATATTAAAAAAATACAAAAAGGAAGGATATTTTTTATATGGAAATCATACTCAGCCAATAGGAGATGTTTTTACACCTGCACACATTTGCAAAGGAAAAAGGATATATGTAATAGCAAATAGCAATAATTTAAAGGTGAAAATAATAGGAGGCTTGCTTCCAATATTGGGGATTTTGCCAATACCAGATTCAGCAAGACAAATGAAAGACTTTATAAAAAGCTGTAAAACAAAGAGCAGATGAAAAAAAATTGTATAGTTATATATCCAGAAGCTCATGTATGGCCATATTATACTGAAATTAGGCCATTTCCTACAACATCATTTAAGTTTCCTGTAGAGGCTAACGCAAAATCATTTACGCTAACTACCACATATCAAAAAAGAAAGTGGGGAAAAAAGCCTAAAATTACAGTGTATGTTGATGGACCTTTTGAGATAGATGAAAAACTAAGCAAAAAAAGAGAATCAAGAAAAAATTGTGTAATGAAATATATGAATGTATGAAAAACAGAAGCAAAGAGAGTACTTATGAATATATAGAATATAGGAGAAAATAAAGAATGAATGTTTTATATTGTGGAGATAGAAATATAGAAAGTGGACTAATTATTTCAATTTTATCTTTACTAAAAAATGCCAAAACAAACTTGAAGGTTTATGTATTAACAATAAACAGTAAAGAATGGAATATTGATGGAGTAACAGACAAATGCATAGATGTATTAGATAATAAAATGAAATTAATAAACAAAAGAAAATAGTATTAAAAAAATTTGATATAACTGAAATTTTTGAGAAAGAGTTACCAGCAAAAAATATGAAAACTCGTTTTACACCTTGTTGTATGTTAAGATTATTTGCAGATGAGATACTTGAGCTTCCAGATAAAATTTTATATTTAGATAATGATGTAATATGCAGAAAAAGATTGCCAAGAATTTTACAACCAAGATATGGAAAAATATGAAATTGCACGGGTCTTTAGATTATTATGGAAAGTGGTTTTTCAAAAATAAAAAAATAAAATTTAATTATATAAATTCAGGTGTATTATTATTAAATTTGAAAAAAAATAAGAGAAACAGAGCTTTTTAAGAAAGCAAGAGAAATGTGTCAAAACAAAAAATGTTTATGCCAGATCAATCATCATTAAATAAGTTATCTGTTGGTAAAAAAATTGAAAAAAGAAAATATAATGAGCAACGAAGATTAAAGAAAGATACTGTATTTCAACATTTTACAACAAGTTTTAGGCTATTGCCATTTTTTCATAAGGTTACAATAAAGCCTTGGGATATTGAGATGGTTCACAAAGACTTGAAAATTTTTGAATATGATGATATACTTGAGCGGATAAAAAAATACAAGAAGAAATATGATAAATTTCTGATTGGGGACGGTTTTTCCGAAATGTTCCAAAAGACCCGGTCCAAATGGAACATTTCGGAAAAAGAACCGTCCCCAATCAGAAAAAAAAGAAAGGAAAAATAAAAAAATGAAAAAACAAATACCAATATTTTTTTACAATAGATGACGGATATGCACCATATGTTGCTTGTGCAATTACATCTATAATTCAAAAAACAGTTCAAGAGAGTATGATTACAAAATATATATTTTACATGATGGATTAAATGAAGAAAAATTTAACAAAATTATCAAAATTAAGATGTGAAGGTTTTGATATAATCTTTAAGGAAATGAAAGATGGAATGGAACTAATTACAGATAGAGTAGAAAACAGATTAAGATGTGACTATTTTACTTTAACAATTTACTTTAGATTATTTATTGCAGATTTATTCCCAGAATATGATAAAGGAGTATACATAGACAGTGATGTTGTTGTACCTGGTGACATTTCAGAATTATATAATCATCAATTAGGAGACAATTTTATAGGTGCCTCAACAGATAATTCAATTCAAGGCATTCCGGAACTTACACATTATGTAGAGGAAGCAGTTGGTGTAAAAAAGACTTGAATATATAAATTCAGGTGTACTTGTAATGAATTTGAAAAAAATGAGAGAAACAGAATTTAGTAAGAAATTTTTAACATTACTAAGTACATATCATTTTGATTCAGTAGCCCCTGACCAAGATTACTTAAATGCAATGTGTAATGGGAAGATATTATATTTGAACGAAGAGTGGGACGCAATGCCTGCTGAGGGAAAAGAAGAACTAAAAATCCGAAACTTATTCATTACAATTTATTCCAAAAGCCTTGGTGTTATGATAATGTTCAATATGAAGATGTTTTTTGGGAATATGCTAAAAAACAGAGTATTATGAAGATATATTAGAGTTTAAAAAGAATTATTCAGATGAAAAAAAGAAATCTGATCAGGAATGTTTGGGAACGTTAGTTAGTAAGGGAACTATTATACCTGAAAAAAGAAGTTACTTTTAGAAAAATGTTTGAACAAGGGAAAAGCATAAGGGCATAATTTTGTATTGGGACCGGTTCTTTTTGGAAAATGTCCCAAAAGAACCGGTCCCAATGGTACATTTTTCGTGAAAAGAACCGCCCCTAATACAAAAATTTTTTTTTTGCGAAAAGAAACGGTCCTTTCACGAAATTTTATCTCAAAAGTACAAACCAATTTCCAACAATAAGTTTTTCCATAGAGAAAAATCCTATTTTATCAATACTATCTTTAGCAACTAAATTAGTTTCAGAAACAATATCACCATTTAAACGAAATTCAAGTTTACCAATGATTTCGCCTTGTGAAATAGGGGCAGAGATATTATCTGAAATAACAATATTTTGTTCAATATTAATATCATTTCCTTTAGCAATCAAAGTTCCGCAATCATTTTCAGGAATAACCTCAACAGTTGGTAAAACACCTTTATCAACTTTTATAGATTTTATAGGTTCATTTTTCTTAGCAAGTTCTTTATATTCAAAATTTGTAAAACCATAATCTAATAGGCTTGAGGCATTACTAAATCTGACTTTAGAAGAGGGAGCTTTCATTACAACAGCAATTAGGCTCATATTATCACGTGTTGCAGAAGCGGATAAGTTGTAGAGTGCAAGGGAGGTTGAACCAGTTTTTAAGCCAGTACATCCATTGTAATTTCGAACTAGTTTGTTTGTATTTACTAAGCTTGATTTACCATCACGAAGAGTGTCCATATAAATGGTTGTGTATTTGGTGATTTCTGGATAATTATTTAGCAAAGCCCTAGAAAGTAAAAAGCTATATCATAGCTTGAGGTGTAATGGTCATCTTCATCTATTCCGTGACAGTTTTTTGAAATTTGTATCATTCATACCAAGAGTTTTTGCTTTTTTTTCATTCATCATATTTACAAAATTTTCTTCTGTTCCTCCTAAATATTCTGCCATAGCTGTTACACAATCATTTGCTGAAACTATACAGATGGCTTTTTAACATTTCATCTACTGTTAATTCTTCTGTTGTAGTAAGCCAAATTTGTGAGCCACCCATAGATTCGGCATTAGCGGAGCAAGGAATTTTTGTGTCATAAGATATTTTGCCAAGAGATATGGTATCCATTATTAAATAAATACTCATAAGTTTAGTAACACTTGCAGGTCTTAGTTTTTCGTGTGAATTATATGAATATAAAATTTGACCAGTTTTTTGTTCTATTAATATACATGAGCCACAATCAAGATTTAATGGATTTGATGTATCATCAGTACCATTTGAAGATATTGTACTAGAGGTTTCAAGTGAAAAATTTAAGGGAGAGCTCCAAGTGTATGAATCTGAATATGCATATATTGGAGAAGAGAAACATAACAAAACATTAAAAGCCAAAGATGCAACAAATAATTTTATAGAAAAAGATGAGATTTTTTTCATAATTTTACCAATCCTTTCAAAATTTTGTCCGTCCATTTTAGAAGATATGGAAGGAGCAAAAGTTTAAGCTAGTTTAATTTATGTAATTTATAAATGGAATATGCAAAAAAGCTACCATAAATTTATGATAGCTTAAATATTTTTACATAAACATAATTTTTATCACAAGAAGAAGTTATTTTTATAGTACTTCCAGTGTTATTAACAAATTTAAAATCATAAGAACCATAAGCTACAGCAGCATCTTTTCCTTTAGATACATAAGGAACGGTATTGCTGTGTTCGTGCCTTTCTGTAACTTTTAAATCGGGAATTTTAAGCACGGCATTATATAAGGTAGAACTTACTTGGCAGTTGCCACCGACCTAAAGCTTCAATTTTTTCTCCATCTTGAAAAACATCTGCTTTTTTTATATCCCTTAGAAGATGTGGCTTTTCCAACTGTATTACAAAATGAAAAAGTTTGACCATTTTCTATAGTAGTATCATTTAAACTAGAACATGTTATTGAAATATTATTTTGCCTGTCAGAATCTTTTGTATAAATTTTTGTAGTAAAACTTGCGATTTCTGTTTCGATAGGGGAAGCGGATTGTTCTGAGTTATTTTCATTAGAAGTATTCTGAAATCTAGAAGAATTATCAGAAGGAGCCTCAGAATTTTGATTTGTTTCATTAGAACCGTATATTATTGGTAATTTCATTAATGGTAGAATTATCATTTGCAGAAACTCTTGTAGAGTTATATGGAAAATTATTCCAATTTGAATTGTTAGAATTTGCTGATGTATTACGCTTATAAAAATAAAAGCCTAAAACACAACCAATTAAAATAAAACCAATAATTATAAAAATATATACTTTTTTTCAATTTTACCCCTCCAGCATTTTTAATGTATTATGCACATTTTTTTGCAAAAATATTACATTTATATTACATTTTTTAAAAACTATTGAAAACGGAGAAAATATAGGATAAAATAATAAAAAACTAAGGAGGAAAAATTATGAAAAATAAAAAACAAGAAAAATTACCATTAATATATCTATTAGGAATGCCAATTATATTTATAGTTGCTAACTTTTTAGCAAGAACACATGTTGAATTTTTAGGTTCACCTTTATATTTTAGTGTATTACTATATCCTTTAACATATTTATTATCAGGATTAATAGTAAAAAAGGCAAGCTACAAAAAAAGTCTTTTAATTATGGCAGTAACATTAATAACTGCAGCATTAACGTATGTAATGCAATGGGCTTTATTAAGTTCAATGGACTATTTTGTTATGATTTATTCATTTTTATCATTTTTAATAGGACAATTAATATTTATATATACTTATGATTTTTTTAGAAAAATAAATAAAGATACTTATGGATGGATATTTATATTATTTTTGGTAGTAAGTGCTATAGATGATGCATTTTTCGGAGCAATTGTAGAAGGACAATATATAAGTTTATCAATTTTAGCAAGAGTTATATATGCTGTTGTAGTACCAGCGGTTTTAGCTAGAAAAACAGAAAGAAAAAGTAATAATAAATAAAAAAGAAATATTTGAAAAAATATTTCTTTTTTTGTTTCTTTATGTTACAATAGAAAAGATAAATTAAAGAAAGGATGAAACAAAATGAAAAGCTATTTAGTTCTAGAAAATGGAGAAATTTTTGATGGAGAAAGAATAGGTGTAAACGCAGATGCAATATTTGAAGTAGTATTTAATACATCAATGACAGGCTATTTAGAAATATTCACAGACCCATCATATAGTGGACAAGGAGTGTAATGACATACCCATTAATAGGAAATTATGGATTAACATTAGAAGACAAAGAATCAGCAAAACCTTGGGTAAAAGCAGTATTTGTTCACGAATTAGCAGAAGTAGAAAGTAATTTTAGATCAAAATTACATATTGACAAATTTTTAAAGTACAACAAAATTCCAGGATTACAAGGAGTAAATACAAGAAAACTTACAAAGGTATTAAGAGACAATGGAACAATGAGAGGAATGTTAACTGACGATATTTCTAACATTGACGAAATAATAGAAAAAATAAAAAATTATAAAGTTACTAATGTTGTTGAAAAGTAACATCAAAAACAATCTATGAAATAGGCGATGGAAAAATAAATATTGGCCTATTAGATTTTGGTTCAAAACAAAATATTATAAATTCACTAGTAAAAAGGAATTGCAAGGTAACAGTATTTCCTGCTAATACTAGTTCTAAAGAAATTTTATCAAGAAATTTTGCAGGTCTTGTATTATCAAATGGCAGGCGACCCTGAAGATAATGTGACCGCAATCCAAACAATCAAAGAAATATATGAAAGCAATTTTTCAAATCCAATACTTGGAATATGTTTAGGACATCAACTTATGGGATTGGCAACAGGATGCAAAACATATAAATTAAAATATGGACATAGAGGACCTAATCATCCTGTAAAAAATATAGAAAAAGACAGAATTTTTATAACATCACAAAACCATGGATATGCAATAGACGAAAAAACTGTAAATCCTGAAATTGCAGTAGTATCAGATATAAATATGAATGACGGAACAGTTGAAGGATTAAAATATTTGAAAAAAAAAGATATTTATACAGTTCAATTCCACCCAGAAGCATGCCCAGGGCCAGAGGATAATAGTTATATTTTTGATGAATTTATTGAGAGAGTAATAAATAAAAAGGAGAATCAAAATGCCAAAAAAATAAAGATATAAAAAAGTATTAGTAATAGGTTCAGGACCAATAATAATAGGACAAGCAGCAGAATTTGACTATGCTGGAACTCAAGCCTGTAGAGAATTAAGAAAAGAAGGAATTGAAGTTGTTTTAATAAACTCAAACCCTGCAACAATAATGACAGACAAAGAAATGGCAGATGAAATATATATTGAGCCAATAACAGTAAAAAACAGTAGAAAAAATAATTAGAAAAGAAAAGCCAGATAGTATTCTTCCAAATTTAGGAGGACAAACAGGTTTAAATATAGCAATGGAACTGTATGAAAGAGGCTTCTTAAAAGAAAATAATGTAAGACTACTTGGAACATCGCCAGAAGGAATAAAAAATGCAGAAGATAGACAAGCTTTTTAAAGATATGATGGAATCTATAAATGAACCTTGTATTGCAAGTAAAGTTGTTACAGATGTAGAAGATGCAGTAGAATTTGCAAATAAAATAGGTCTTCCAGTAATTGTAAGACCTGCATATACATTAGGTGGAACAGGTGGTGGAATTGCACATACCGAGGAAGAATTAAGAGAAATTGCATCAAGTGGTTTGTATTTATCAAGAGTACATCAAGTATTGATAGAAAAATGTATATCTGGATGGAAAGAAATTGAGTATGAGGTAATGAGAGATTCAAAAGGAAACTGCATAACAATATGTAATATGGAAAATATAGACCCTGTTGGAGTACATACTGGTGACAGTATAGTTGTTGCACCATCTCAAACATTAGCAGACAAAGAATACCAAATGCTTCGTACATCTGCTATAAAAAAAATAATATCAGCATTAAAAATAGAGGGTGGATGTAATGTACAATTTGCTTTAAATCCAAATAGTTTTGAGTATGCAGTAATTGAGGTAAACCCTAGAGTAAGTAGGTCGTCAGCATTAGCCTCTAAAGCTACTGGTTACCCAATTGCAAAAGTATCTAGTAAAATTGCAATTGGATATACCTTAGATGAAATAAAAAATGAGGTAACAGGTAAAACTTATGCGTGTTTCGAGCCAGTGCTTGATTATGTAGTTGTAAAAATTCCAAAATGGCCATTTAATAAATTTAGGACTGCTTCTAAAGAACTTGGAACTCAAATGAAAGCAACAGGTGAAGTGATGGCAATTGCACCATCAATAGAACAAGGTTTGATGAAAGGCATTCGTTCATTAGAGGAAAATTTGGATTCACTTGAAATGCCAAAATTAAAGGGAGATTCAACAGAAAAGATTTTAGAACAGCTAAAAGTAGTTGATAATGAACGTATTTGGGTAATTGCAGAAAGCTTAAGACGTGGAATTACAATAGATGAAATACATAATATTACAAAAAATAGATAAATTCTTTATAAATAAAATAGATAGATTAGTAAGAATGGAAGATGAGCTTCAAAATAAAAAAATTGACACCAGAATTACTATTAAAAGCTAAAAAAATGGGATACACAGATAAAGTAATTTCAAGACTTACAAAAATAAAAAGAAGAAGATATTAAGAAAAAAAGACAGGAAAATGGAATAATTGCAAACTTTAAACTAGTTGATACTTGTAGTGCAGAATTTGAGGCAAAAACGCCATATTATTATTCGTCTTATGATGATGAAAATGAAAGCATAGATTCCAAAATCCCAAAAGATAATGGTTTTAGGTTCTGGGCCAATAAGAATAGGACAAGGCATAGAGTTTGACTATTGCAGTGTTCACAGTGTTTTAGCACTTAAAAACTTGGATATGAAACAATAATAGTAAACAATAACCCAGAAACAGTAAGCACAGATTTTGACATTGCAGACAAATTATATTTTGAACCGCTAACGCCAGAAGATGTAGAAAATATAGTAAATGTAGAACATCCTTATGGAGCAATAGTTCAATTTGGAGGTCAAACAGCTATTAAACTTACAAAAGCATTACATGAAATGGGAGTTAAGATTTTAGGAACTGGGGAAGTTGATATGGATAGAAGTGAGGATAGAGAATTATTTGATGAAGCATTAGAACATTGTAAAATTTTACGTCCAAAAGGAGAAACAGTTTATACAGCAGAAGAAGCAAAGGCAGTTGCAAATAGACTAAAATATCCAGTACTTGTTAGACCATCATATGTACTTGGAGGTCAAGGAATGGCAATTGCATATGATGACAAAGATATTGAAAGATTAATTTCAGATATAAATGAAATTGTACAAGAACACCCAATTTTGGTAGATAAATATATGCAGGGAAAAGAAATGGAAGTTGATGCAATTTCAGATGGAGAGGATGTTTTAATTCCTGGTGTTATGGAATTACTTGAAAGAGCCGGAGTTCACTCAGGTGATAGTATATCAGTATATCCAACAAGTATAATTGAGCAAAAATATATTGATAAAATTGTAGATTATACAAAACGTATAGCCAAAGAATTAAATATAATTGGATTATTTAATATTCAATTTATAATATGCGAGGGAGAGGTTTATATAATTGAAGTAAATCCAAGAGCAAGCAGAACAATTCCTTATATAAGCAAGGTTACAGGACTTCCTGTTATAGATGTTGCAACAAGAGTTATTTTAGGGGAAAAACTAAAAGATATTGGATATGGAACAGGTGTATATAAAAAATCTGATTATGTTGCAGTAAAAATGCCAGTATTCTCGTTCCAAAAACTAAAAAATGCAGATACATCTTTAGGTCCTGAAATGAAGTCAACAGGTGAGGTTTTGGGAGTTAGTAAACACTTTAGCCAAGCTATTTTGAAAGCTTTTATTGCAAGTGGAATTGATGTTACAAATAGAGGTAAGATTTTAGTTACTGTAAATGATAAAGATAAACCAGAGATTTTGCCAATTGTTGAAAAACTAGCAAATGAAGGGTATGAGATTTATGCTACTTCTGGAACTGCTAGGTTCTTTAAGGATAATGGATTGGAGAATGTAATAGTTGTACCTAAGATTTGGGAGGGTACAAATAGTATTCCAGATTTGATTCATTCTGGTAAATTGGCATTTATTATTAATACTCCTACTAAAGGTAAAGAATCTAATAGAGATGGATTCAAAATTAGAAGAATGGCAGCTGAAAGTAAAGTCCCTTGTTTTACAGCAGTTGATACAGTTAGCGGATTTTATGATGCTATTGCTAAAGGATTTAAGGAAGAGGATTTGGAAGTTGTTGATATTGCTAAGATTTAGATTTTTAGTTAATTGAAGAGAAGAGTCGCTTTGAGGTTATTTTGACCTTAAGGCGATTTTTTTTACTCGGATTATTACAAAAAATAACTAGTTTAGCTAGTAATATGAGCATGTATAAATGAAAAAAGAATGAATAATAGTACATATATATTTGAAATGTTACAGTAATTTTATATTTTGAATACATTTACAAATTGTGTTGAACACAAGCAACTATAATGGTAAAATTTAAATTGATAAATATCGTTTATTATTTCTGATTTTTATGAATGAAATAATTGATATAAATAAGAATTTAGGGAAGAATAATGATAGAATTTTTTGTATATGAGAGGATGAACAAGATGAAATTTTATAAAAAGAATTTTGGTATTACTTTGATTGCTTTGGTTGTAACTATTATAGTACTTTTAATATTGGCGGGAATTTCGATAAGTATGTTAACTGGACAAAATGGGATTCTAAATAGAGCTGCGGAAGCAAAAGAGAAAACAGAAGATGCAAATAAAGAGGAACAAAGAAAATTAGCACAGGCTGAAGCATTAATGAGCACAGAAGATACAGTATATAATGGTATAAAAATCCCTAAAGGATTTGCTCCAACAAAAATTGAAGGAGAAGATTCGGTTGATGTAGGTTTGGTGATAACAGATGGAAGCGGAAATGAATATGTTTGGGTAGAAGTACCCAAAACAATATATACAGATTCAAATTATAATACAAGTGGAACGCCAAATTCAGAAAACGATTGGGAAAAAGATAAGAGATTGTTTAAAATCGTATACAAGAAATTATTCAAGTTCAGATTATAAAGATACTAATGCAGATGGAGTAACATATTCTGATGTACAAAAAAGATGTTGAAAAGTGTATATGAAAATGGTGGTTTTTGGATAGGAAGATATGAAGTAGGGATTGAAAATGGAAAAAAATCCAAGAACATTTTATATAGAAATAAAAGATGATGATAGAGCAGTGGTAAAAGCTAATATGTATCCATATAACTATATAACAAGAGACGAAGCACAGATATTGGCAACAAGAATGAATTATAATGAATGTACAAGCAGTTTGATATATGGATTACAATGGGATTTAGTTTTTGAAATATACTGAGACAAAAGGGGCAGCAACAAATGTTAATTTAACAACAGACAGTACAAAAATTGAAATTACTATAATTCAGAATTAAAATTGAATAGAGGAAAATTCGCACAATATGGAGAATTATCAAATTGGTTTGATTATAATAGTGAAAAAAAAAAAAGAATTAGTAACAGGAAGTAAAAAAGAAAGTTCAGGATTCATATTCAAATGCAATGTTATTAACAACAGGAGCAACAGAAGATACTACTTTGCAAAAATATATATGATATAGCAGGAAATGTATGGGAATGGACTTTAGAAATGTCAGATACTATTGGCCCTTGTGTTGCAAGAGGAGGATGCTATAGAGACAGTGGGTTAAGTAAAACTATTAAAGAACGTGGAGCTGACAATACAATCAATAGTTATGATTATCTTGGTTTCCGTATTGGATTATGGAAATAAATGTGTATAGATAGTTGGAATTCAAGCGCTTAAAATTCAAAATATGAGTAAGTAAAACCATAAAGTAGATGATATATAATTTTACGTGTAATTAATTACAAATTAAATTATATATCATCTACTATTTTGTATATTATCAAAACAATATATTATAAAATTTTTGTATGAATGATAGTGATTATCAAGAAATTGATTGTTTGATTTTGTCAAAATTTGTCGAACGATTTTCCTTGACATAAGGCCGTTTTCGACATATAATGATAAAGTAAAATTTGTATATATTGGAAAAAAATTTATATAAAATTGATATGTAAGTATAAAAAAGACAATATTTGTTTATACTGTAAAATTAAAGTAAGAATTGAAATTAACTAAAAAAAAATGATATAATATTGTAGATATCGAATATAATAATAATGGGTGATGATGAAAATGGCAACTAAAAGCTTTTTAAGAGAAATTATTATAAAAAATAAAAAATCAGCAGAAAAATTTATTGACGCTTTAGAAAATGCTGAAAATAAAAAGGCGAAAAAAGTAAAAATTAATAAAATGGTTCAAGATGTAACGGATTGTGAACAGATAAGGAAAATATTTAATCAAAAATAGTATGGGGTATAAAGTAATCAACTTGAAAGATATTTACAATAGTATTGGAGAAGAAAGAACAAAAGAAATACTAAAAGATTATAAATGCAGTTTAAACGAAGACGTTGAATATTTTCTAAAAGAAAAAGCAATAGAGTTTTCGAAACAAGATATATCGAGAACGTATATTGTAATGAGTCAGCATAAAGAAGATGATGTAATTGTTGGATATTTTGCTATAACGAATAAAGTTACTAATATAAAGAAAGTTAAATTAAGTAAAACGAAAAAAAGCGTTTATTAAAATTTGCTATATTTGATAAAGAAAGCAAATGTTACAGTATAGCCTTACCACTAATTGGTCAGTTAGGAAAAAACTATGTCAATGGATATGATAAACTAATTACTGGAGATATACTGTTAAAGCTGGCTTGCAATAAAATAAAAGAGGCTCAGGAATTAATTGGGGGAAGATTTGTTTTTTTTAGAATGCGAGGACAAAATAAAGTTAAGAGAATTTTATGAAGACAATGGATTGGTATGTTTTAGAAAACGTAATCTTGAAAAAGATGAAAGAAATAAGAAATTATATAGTAAAAAAATCGTTTTGACAAAACAAAACGATTTTTTTACTATACTCTTTAACTTTTCCATTTCTTAAACATTTAGCGCAAACACAAACTCTTTTAACTTCACCATTGATTTCAGCCTTAACACTTCTTAAGTTAGGTTTCCATGTACGTGGAGCTCTTCTACTTACGTGTGAACGTGCGATACTAATTTTATTTCCAGAAATTGGTTTTTTTGACAAATTGCACAAACTGCCATTTTCCTTTGCACCTCCTTAAATTGACTTATTTCTATCTATGTAAAAACGATAAATCTTTTTTTATTATGTGCTTTTTTAGTTGCACATAAGTCAATCGACTTTATCTAGTTTAACACAAAATAAAATAAAATACAAGACATTTTAAAAAAATATTAAAAATTTGTTGCAATTTATTAAAAATGTGATATAATGAGAAAGCGTATGAATTTCGCGTGGGAAATTTTAGAAAAAGACATAAAAAATAGAAAGGAAGATTTTAAATGGAGTGTAAAGTAGAAAAACACAAAACGCAAATGAAGTAAAATTAGAAATCACAATCGAGGCAGAAAAATTTGAAAATGCCATAAAGAAAGTATATTTCCAAAGTGCAAAATACTTCAATATCCCAGGATTCAGAAAAGGAAAAGCACCACAAAATATAGTAGAAAGATATTATGGAAAAGAAATATTCTATGAAGATGCTTTTAATGACCTAGTACCAGCAGAATATGATAAAGCATTAAAAGACAATAACATAGAAGCAGTTTCAAGACCAGAAATAGATATAATAACAATGGAAAAAGGACAAGACTTAAAATTTACAGCAACAGTACAAACAAAACCAGAAGTAGAACTTGGAAAATATAAAGGTATAGAAATTGAAAAAATAGAGTATAATGTAAAGAAAGAAGACATCGAAAAAGAATTAAAATCAATGCAAGAACAAAATGCAAGATTAGTTACAGTTGATGATAGAGCTGCTGAAAACGGAGATACAGCAACAATAGATTTCGACGGATATGTAGATGGAAAACAATTCGAAGGTGGAAAAGCTGAAAAATATGACTTAGTATTAGGAAGTCATTCATTTATAGAAGGATTCGAAGATCAAGTTGTAGGAATGAACCTAGACGAAGAAAAAAGATGTAAATGTAACATTCCCAAAAGAATACTTCTCTAAAGAATTAGCTGGAAAACCAGCAACATTCAAAGTAAAATTACATGAATTAAAGAAAAAAGAATTACCAGAATTAGATGACGAATTTGCAAAAGATGTAAGTGAATTCGATACATTAGAAGAATTAAAAAACAGCATCAAAGAAAAACAAGAAAAACAAAACAAAGACAAAGAAAAATATGAAAAAGAAGATGCAGCAGTAAAAGCAGTTGTAGAAAACATGAAAGTAGAAATTCCTTCAGGAATGGTAGAAATGGAAATAGACAATATGATGAGAGATATGGAACAAAGAATGTCATATCAAGGTCTAAAAATGGAACAATACCTAAAAAAATGATGAACCAAACTGAGGAAGAATTCAGAAAAAATTATGAACCTCAAGCAATAGATGCTATTAAATCAAGATTAGCTTTAGAAGCAGTTATCAAAGCAGAAAAATAGAAGCAACAGATGACGAAGTTAAAGCTAAAATAGAAGAAATGGCTAAAAAACTATGGCAAAGAAGCTAAAGAATTAGAAGAAAATGAAAACATCAAAGAATACATAAAACAAGGCATCGAAAATGAAAAAGCTATGGAATTCTTAGTTGCAAATAGCAAGGAAAAAGAAAGCTACTAAAAAACAACAACTAAAAAAGCTGATAAAGAAGAAGCAAAAGAAGAAAAAAACTGAAAAAGCAACAAAAAAGACTGAAACAAAGAAAACAACAAAAAATCAGAATAATATTAAGTAAAAGTAGGGGGAGGTTTAAAAAGAGATTTTTTATTCATTCCCTTTTTTGCTAAGATGAGCGAAGGGGACCATTGGGGTCGGTTCTTTTTTGGTCCCATTTTGGCAAATTATTTCAATAATAAAAATGGGACCAAAAAAGAACCGACCCCAATGGTCCTTACAAAAGAACAAGGAGGAAAAAATTATGTTAGAAAAAAACAGTTTAGTACCTTACGTAATAGAACAAACAAGTAAGGGAGAACGTTCTTATGATATCTTTTCAAGATTATTAAAAGACAGAATAATATTTTTAGGAGAAGATGTAAATAGTACAACAGCAAGTTTAGTAATAGCTCAAATGCTATTCTTAGAATCAGAAGATCCAGATAAAGAGATATACTTCTATATAAATTCACCTGGAGGAAGTGTAACAGATGGATTAGCAATAGTAGATACAATGAACTACATTAAATGTCCTGTATCAACATTTTGTCTAGGATTAGCTGCAAGTTTTGGAGCAGTATTATTAGCAAATGGAGAAAAAGGAAAAAGATTTGCAATGCCAAATGCAGAAATATTAATACATCAACCATTAATAGCAGGTGGAGGAATTTCAGGACAAACAACAGATATAAAAAAATCCATGCAGAGCAAATGATTAAAACAAGAGAAAGATTAACAAAAATCTTAGCTGACAGAACAGGAAAACCAATTGAACAAGTTATGAAAGATACAGAAAGAGATAATTATATGACAGCAGAAGAAGCTTTAGAGTACGGTTTAATAGATGAAATTTTATATAAAAGAAAATAAGGGAGAGTTTTGTAATGGCAAAAAATGATGAAACAATGAAAAATGTATATTGTTCTTTTTTTGTGGAAAGCCACAAAGTGGAGTAAAGAAAATAGTTGCAGGACCTGGTGTATATATCTGCGACGAATGTATAAGCCTTTTGCACTTCTATATTAGAAGAAGAGGGATTTCTTGACGAAGAAGAAACATATACATTAAATGAAGAAACAAAAATTCCAAGTCCTAAAGAGATAAAAAAGGTTTTAGATGATTATGTAATTGGGCAAGATGAAGCTAAGAAAATATTATCAGTTGCAGTATATAATCATTATAAAAGAATAAACCACGAAGAAAAAAATAAAAACAAAGAAGATGAAGTTGAAATTCAAAAAAGTAATATTTTACTTCTTGGACCTACTGGTTGTGGAAAAACACTTTTAGCAAGTACACTAGCTAGAATTTTAAATGTACCATTTGCAATCGCAGATGCGACAACACTTACAGAGGCTGGATATGTTGGAGAAGATGTCGAAAATATCCTTTTAAAACTTATTCAAGCAGCTGATGGAGATATAGAAAGAGCAGAAAAAAGGAATTATCTATATAGATGAAATAGATAAAATAACTAGAAAATCAGAAAATCCATCAATAACAAGAGATGTAAGCGGAGAAGGAGTTCAGCAAGCACTTTTAAAAATTGTTGAAGGTACAATTGCATCTGTTCCACCACAAGGAGGAAGAAAAACATCCTCATCAAGAAATGATACAAATAGATACATCAAACATATTATTTATTTGTGGAGGAGCATTTGAGGGTCTAGAAAATATTATAAGAGACAGAACTGGTAAGAAAACAATAGGTTTTGGAACTGCAATTCAATCAAATAAAGAAATTGATAAATATAAAATATTTGAGGAATGATTACCACAGGATTTATTAAAATTTGGTTTAATTCCAGAATTTATTGGTAGACTTCAATTGTTGCAACTCTTAAAGAGCTTGACAAAGAAGCTTTAAAGAAAATTGTTGTAGAGCCTAAAAATGCATTAGTTAAGCAATATAAGAAATTACTTGAAATTGATGGTGTTGAACTTGAATTTAAAGATGATGCATTAGAAGCAATTGTTAATAAAGCAATCGAACTTAAAACAGGTGCTAGAGGACTTCGTTCTATAATCGAGGGAATTATGACTGATATTATGTTTGAAATTCCTTCAAATGATAAGATTACTAAGTGCATAATAACTAAGGAAACTGTTGAAAATGGCAAGGAACCTGAGGTTGTTGTGGATGAGAATAAAGCAAGTGCATAGATAGAAAATCCATATTAATATTACTAAAAAGTAATATTAATATGGATTTTTGACGTATAATCGTAAAAATGGTATAATAATAAGTATAAAAATTCAGAAAGGAAGGAAAAAATTTTATGGCAAGAGAAACACGGAGGCTGGACAAAGTAGTTGGAGGCACAACAGGAATGGCAATTATTTCTGAAGGTATAGCTTATGTATGCGAAGAAGTAGGAGTAGATAAATTCCGTTTGATGCAGCAGCCAGGTTTTTTAGTTAATTCAGAACAGAGAATGTTTGAATTAGTAAAAGAAGATTATTTTTATGGCAAGGAAGAAAAGCGCAAAAAAAATACAATTGGTTTATAGCGTTAATTGTATTTCAGGTAATGATTGTCAATATGTTTCTTCTGACGAAAATTGGAGGAAGTAGATTGCGTGTTGGGGTAACACAAATTCTTTATGGCAGTTCTGTATTGTTTGATGTTTATTTGTTTAACAAAATAAAAATTAAACGATATGAGGTAGAAGGAATAATTGCTAGAAAGAAGTGTGCACTTTATAAAGTTCTTAATTCTTGGGATAAGTTAGGAAGAGAACCTAGTTTAGAAGAAGCAAAGATAGCATCTTCTAGGCCAACAGCAATAACAGCAGTTAGTCCGTTTGAGGTAAGTGCAATGATTATGATAGCATTTGGAATAAATACAATAATTTCAAATATAATCATATCTATGCCATTGACAATGGTACTTACTGTTTGTGTTATTAAGTTCAGAGTTTGCAACATATTCGAAAGAGGAAAAATGTGTAATCCAACAGAAAGCGAGTTGAAGGAAGCAATGCTTTTGGTTTCTTTCTATAATGAAACAAGTAACTAAAAATTTTCCTGATAAGGGATCCCATAATTTATGGAATCCCTTTAATTTGTGGGTAAGATTTTTTAACAAAAATGATATCGTTAAAGTACTTAAATATATTTTGGCTACTGTAAAATATATTTAGGAGGTAATAATATGGAATTTAACGAATTAGTAAACAAAAGGCGCACAGCAAGAGAATTTACAAACAAGGAGGTATCCAAAAACAAATAGAAGAAGTCTTACATAGTGCAAGTTTAGCACCATCAGCAAAAATAGGCAACCGTGGAAATTTTATATATTAAATAATGAGCAAAAAAATCACATTATGAATATGCTTGTGGAATGGGAAAAATCAAATAGAAATGAGAAAACAAGCGTAAAAGGTTCTGCAGAACAAATACGAATGGCAAATAAAATGATAATGATTTATAGTGATAATTATCAATCAAACTCAAAAAGTAAAAAAATTACAAGAAACCAGATTATATATCAATACGGATGTGCTATAGAAAATATGAGTTTGCAAGCTATAAATTTAGGACTTGGAAGTTGTATTTTATGTGATACATTATATATAGAGAATAAAATTAATGAATATTTAGGAATAAAAAGATTTTGAACAGATATGTGGATTTATTATAGGAGATCCGATATATAACTCACAACCAAAAAGTCAAAAATGATTTAAAAGATTTATTACTAAAATAACCAAAACAGACGTCAATAGCCGTCTGTTTTTGGTGTGTATTGCATAAAATCACTTGTCACATTCACATCTTTTTGCCCAAATTTTTTCAATTAATTCTTTGCGATAAGAAGGATTCCAGTTACAATAAAAATCTTTATAAAAATTTAGGAGCCGGTCTCTACATTTATCACAAGTTTTAGGAAATTGAATAATACCTTTTGTAAAAAGCATTTTCACGATTTCCCCACCAAGCAATTGTTAATTTGTCTAAATATTCTTCTGGAATATTATGCAGTAGCTCAACAAATTCCCAAGATGAAATTTGGTCATAAATACCAATATCTTGCCAATGTTTTAACATAGTGTTTTGCTTAATATTGATAGGAAACAAAACAGCGTGAGTTCCAGTAGGCATTTTTTCGTAGATGAATTTTAATGAATCCAAACAATCCTGAATTTGCTCTTTTCTTGTTAAAAAAGGAGTTCCTAAAAGCACATTTATTTGAAGACCTATATTATATTTTTCGCATAATTTAGTTACTTCAATATATTTGACTGTATCAATATCCTTGTTATAGATTGCACGAACATCTTCAGAAGCTGATTCAAAGCCTAATTCAAAGTGGACTTCTTGTTCTTCACCAAGGATTCTTCTTATATCTTGGATCTTTCTTTCAGTGATTGTATTATAGTGAGTTTCCATTGTAATAACTGGAATATGTTTATAAGATACAAATTTGAGAACTTCCAAAAATAAATCATATGGAATTTCTCTTTCAGAAAGAAAGGAACCATTAGCTTCTAATTCGAGTTCAGTCATATCGAAATTTTCTAATTTGATTTTTGCAAGTTCTGGTTTAACTATATCTAAGGAAAGGTTATAGTCAAAACCATAATTACAAAATGTGCAAGCATTTTCACATCCGCAAGACATAAAGAGCAATTGATATGTTTTATTTTCTACTCTTACAAGAGAAACCAGTGGTGTTCCGGGCTTAGTTTTTTATGTTTTTCCGCATTTTCCATATTTCATGAGTTAAATAGTCATTCATTCTCATATCCTCCTTAAAATTATATTTAATTTAATTTTATTATATTAAAAAAGGAAAAATAGAGTGACCTTTTAAACATTAAAAAAAGTCACTTTATAGGTATGTATAAATTTAATTTATTATTAGGTAAGTATTCTTCAATATCAGGTAAATTTTCTAAAGAATATTTTGAATTTACAATAATTGTTCGGTATATTTTTTTGCAAAATTCATACAAAGTTGTAGAAGTTGTATAATTGCACTCAAAAACTAAATAGTTACATTGTTTTAAATTTATTGGAGCCGAATTTTCAAAATTTTCAGAAGAAGCTATATAATAAGTAGCATCATCTATGTTGCAAGTTTTATCATATTCAAGTAATCCATATTCCTTTTTATTTTTTATATATTCACGGTTATTTTTCCAAAATAGAGGAGCTTCATTATGGCAATCTCTGATTGTTGTTTTCATTGGAATAGCATACAAATTAAAAGAAAGATTTTTTCTCTATATGGTAGTAAAATTCATCAGTTACATCATCATTTATTAATTCATAGGGAGAGAAGAATTTTATATTTGTTTTATTACAACTTATTTTGCTAGGCAAGAAACCCATCATAGTTTTAAAGGCTCTTGAAAAAGCCTGTGATGAGTCGTAATTATATTTTATTGCAATATCTATTATTTTTTTCTTTGCCATTAAGCAGGTCCAGAGCGGCCATACTTAGTCTTCTTTTTCTTATATAATCAGCTAAAGTATAATTGGTTACAAATAAAAATATTCTGTGCATTGTATATTCATTTACACTCAGTATTTGAGACATTTTTTTTATAACTGATTTCTCCGCAAAGATTATCTTCTATATATTTAATTAAATCGTTGAATTTTTTATTACTTTGTTTATTCATATATACCTCTTTTTAAAATTGAAATTAGTATATCATATTTGTAGCAAAATGCAATAGTTTACGTTGTTTTAGAGTCTATTTAATTTTCTGAAAAACATTTACTAATAATAAAATATATGATAAAATAACAAGCAATGTATAAAGGAAAGGAAGTTTTAAAGATGAGCCAAAATATGATGGACAACCTAATAAACAAAATTAAAAAAAAAAAATAGCCCAATAGTAATGGGAATAGACCCAAGATATGAAATGATACCAGACATAATAAAATCAAAATATCCAAAGGATATGGCAGGATTTGCTGAATCAGCAGTAGTATTTGCAAAAAAACTAATAGATGCAACTTATGATATAATACCAGCCATAAAGCCACAACTTGCGTATTTTGAAATGATGGGACCTAATGGACTAGATGCATTTCAAGAAATAGTAGATTATGCTAAATCAAAAGATTTAATAGTAATAGCAGATGCAAAAAGAGGGGATATAGGAACAACTTCACAAGGATATTCAAATACATTTTTAGGAGAAACATCATTAGATGATTATAAAGAAAAAATATATGATGCAGATTTTGTAACAGTAAATCCATATATGGGAACTGACTGCGTAAAGCCATTTATAGAAGATTCTAAAAATATGGAAAAGGTGTATTTGTATTAGTAAAAACATCAAATAAATCATCAGGAGAACTTCAAGATTTAAGATTAGAAAACGGAAATAAAGTATATGAACAAGTTGCAACATTAGTTGAGGAGTGGGGGAAAAGACTTAATAGGAGAATATGGATACAGCAGTATATCAGCTGTTGTAGGAGCAACATATCCAGAACAATTAAAAGAAATAAGAAAACTAGCACCACATACATTTTTCCTAATTCCTGGTTACGGAGCACAAGGAGGAAAAGCGGAAGATATAGCTGTAGGATTTGATGAAAACGGAATAGGCGGAATTGTTAATGCATCAAGAAGTCTAATGTGTGCTTATAAAGCAGACAGATGGAAAGAAATTTATACAGAAGAGCAATTTGCAGAAGCTACAAGAGCAGAGGCTTTGAGAATGAGAGAAAAGCTTATGGGTGCAATTCAGAAATAGAAGGGAGAATATATTATGTCAAAAATGCAATTACAAGCAAAATTAGTAAAAAAAAGAACAACTAAAAGATGATATTTTCAAATTTAGTGTGGAAGCACAAGAAATTGTAAATATAGCAAAATCAGGTCAATTTTTAGAAATAAGAGTAACAGACCAAGTAGAACCATTCTTAAGAAGACCAATAAGTATATACAATTTAGATAAAGAAAATGGTATTTTAGAATTTATATTCCAGGTAAAAGGAAAAGGAACAAAAATATTAGCTCAAAAACAAGAAGGAGAATTAATAGATATAATAGGACCTCTAGGAAACGGGACATTTGAGTATTCTAAATATCAAAATTTAGCAATAATAGGTGGAGGAATAGGAATATTCCCATTATATGAACTTGCAAAAGAAGCAAAGCTAGATGGAAAAAAATGTAAATACATATTTAGGATTTAGAAATAAAGAATTTGTAACATTAGAAGAAGAATTTAAAGATGTATCAACATCTTTATGTTTAGCAACAGACGATGGAAGTTATGGAAAAAATGGATTGCAATAAACTTCCTAAAGGAAGATATAGAAAACGGAAAAATAGATTCAATATTTGCATGTGGACCTATGCCTATGCTAAGAGCAGTAAAGGAATTAGCAATAGAAAAAAATATTCCTTGCCAAGTTTCATTAGAAGAAAAAATGGGATGTGGAATTGGAGTATGCTTAGGTTGTGCGGTTAAGACTGCAGAAAGCTCAAGTGATAGCCCAGAATATAAACATGTTTGTAAAGCTGGACCAGTTTTTGATGCTACAGAAGTTGAATTTTAGAAAAAATGAGAGGAGAAAATAGAAATGAATTTAGAAGTAGATTTCGCAGGATTAAAACTAAAAATCCAGTAACAGTAGCCTCTGGAACATTTGGCTATGGAAGAGAATATAGTGACTTTTACGACCTAGGAAAATTAGGGGCTGTAATAACAAAAGGAACATCTTTAAAACCAAGAAATGGAAATAAACCATCAAGAGTATGTGAAACACCAAGTGGAATGTTAAAGTATAGGGCTACAAAATCCAGGAGTAGAATATTTTGCTCAAAATGATTTACCTTTCTTAAGAAAATTTGATACAAAAATTATAGTAAATGCTTGTGGTAACACAGTTGAAGACTATGTTGAACTTTGTAGAGTATTAAATTCTTTAGATATAGATGCAGTTGAACTAAACCTATCTTGTCCAAATGTTAAGCAAGGATGTTTAGCTTTTGGTACAACATATGAGGGTGTTAAAAATGTAACTAGTCAATGTAGAAAAGTTTTAGACAAGCCTTTAATTGTAAAATTAACACCAAATGTTACAGACATAACAGAAACAGCAAAAGCTGTTGAAGATGCAGGAGCAGATGGAGTATCTTTAATAAATACATTACTTGGAATGAGTATTGATATAGAAAAACAAAGACCATTTTTAGCAAATAATACAGGTGGACTTTCAGGACCTGCAATAAAACCTGTTGCTGTTAGAATGGTATATCAAGTTGCTCAAAAGGTTAATATTCCAGTACTTGGATTAGGTGGAATAGTAAATGGAAATGATGCAGTTGAATTTATGCTTGCTGGTGCAAAAGCAATTTCAATTGGATGTGGAAACTTTATTGACCCTTATGCAGGACCAAAAACAGTAGAGGGAATTGAAGATTATTTAAAAAGACATAATATTGATGATGTTAATGATATTGTTGGTAAAGTTAAAATGAATTAATTTCAACATCGAAACTGTTTCTTTGTGCGAAAAAGAAGTGGTTTTTGAAATGGGGACGGTTCCTTTTTAAAAAGGAACCGTCCCCATTTTAAAAAATTCTCTAAATGCATTATTTTAGAATTAAAATAGAAGTATATTTTTACATTGAAAAATTGTAGAATAATGTCAAAAAAAGAGTGGAAGGTGATGAAATATGGGATTTAAAGTACCAAAAGGTGTAGAGAAAGTTCCTAAAACGATAAGAATTGATGAAAAAGATTGCGATATAATCCAAAAATTGGCTTATGATAATAATACATCATTTAATGATATTGTTAATAGTATGATTAAGTATGCTATTGAGAATATGGAGCAATAAAATAAACAGATTAAGATTTGAAAGTCTTAATCTGTTTTATTTTTATTATTCCAATCCCAAACCATACAAATCTTCATGAATTAAAGTATGAACTCTAGTCAAAGTTCTTTCATTATCAGACTTCAAACTATTCTCGATAAATTCAGGATGATTAACCAAAAATTCTTTCATAGTATCATCAGGATTATCAAAATATCTATTAATAAATTCTAACTGTTCTTCATTTATAGCACCGTGAGCTAAGGCTTCTTTAAATAAATCCTTATTAACAGTAGCTAAAGCGTGAGCAGTAGCACCTACTTCTTTTAAATTATCAAAACCACCTTGATTTCTATCAATAACAACTAAAGTATGTTCCATATTACCATTCAAATTATTAATAATAGGAACCCATCTTTTTAATATAGCTTGAGGCAGTAGTAATTAAATCAGATAAATGTAAAACTTTGTCTCCATTTAAATCTGAAATAGGCTCTGTTGACTCAAAATTAGAAGTACTATAAACAGCAGACATATCCTTAAAAATAGTTAAATGTGGTTTATTTAATAAATAAGCTAAAATAATAGAGAAATACCAATCTCTTCTTTCACCACCAGAAATATATTTAAAATTATCTACGCCGATACTTGTTTCAATATATTCTTTCATTTGATTTATAACATCTTGATAAATTTTATTAGAATTATATTCATCTAAAACTTTATCAAAAAAGCTTTTTAGGCAAATCCAATTTATTAGCTTTTCCATCAGTAATCAATTTAAGTTCATCAGTTATGTAATTTAAAAAATTCAGTAGATTCTTTTTCTCCACCATAAACATATTGGCTATTAAAAAATAAGGAGAAAGTTTTTCCAGATGTTAGCCAGAATGGTTCGTTTTCTTTACAAAATTTTATTGCGTTTGATTCAAACAAATATGATAATATTTTATTAGACATATTAATCTAACCTCCTTCAAATTTAGGTATATATTATTACAGTTTTGCAGAGTTGTCAAGCAGATTTCTTATTAGGAAACGATTCTTCCAAAATTTCGTATTGGGAACGGTTCTTTTCGCGAAAGGAGCCGTCGCCAATCAGAAAAAAAGAAACGGCTCTTTTGCGAAAAATTTTTCAAAAAATGTTGATATTTTTTAACATTTAGGCTAAAATAGAAAAAGTTTAAAAAAAGAAAAAAAGGAGGCCAAAAATTGGTAACTTTAGAAGACGTAAAAAAGAATAATGAAATAAAGGCTCTAATAGAAGGAGCACAAAAGCAATTAGATGGACTTCGGATATACAGAACATTCATATAGGCATCTTGGAATAGTATCTGAAAGAGCAGGAAATATTTTAAGAGATTTAGGATTTGATGAAAGAACAGTTGAATTAACAAGAATTGCAGGTTAGATGCATGACATAGGAAATTGCGTAAATAGAGTAGATCACGCACATTCAGGAGCAATATTAAGTTATAACATATTAAAAGATATGGGAATGGATGTAAATGAAAGAACTGAAATTATGATGGCAATAGGAAATCATGATGAAAATACAGGAACAGCAATAAGCAATATTTCAGCAGCTTTAATTTTGGCAGACAAGTCTGATGTTGCAAGGTCTAGGGTTTCAAAAACAAATATTGCAACATTTGATATTCATGACAAGGTAAATTATGCGGTAACAAATGCAGATTTAAAGCTAGATGCAGAAAATAGGGTAATAACCTTAAAATTGGATATTGATACAAAAATCTGCCCAGTATTAGATTATTTTAAAATATTTATGGATAGAACAATTATGAGTAAATATGCTGCAAAGTATTTAAAAATATGGTATGAGCTTATTATTAATAATACAAAATTATTATAATAAAAAAAGTTTATTTAAAGGTTAATTTAATATTAATCAGAACAAAAATAAGGAGGATAAAAAATTGAAAGGTAAAAAATTAAAACTAATTACAGAAATTTTAGCAATAGTAGTTATATGTTTAGTATCATTTGTAGGAATATATACAAAAAAGCTAATAAAATGGAAAATCAAGTAAAGGATTATGAATTAAGTAAAGACTTAAGTGGATACAGAGAACTTATATTTAAGGTAAGTGATGCAACTGAAGTCTTAGATTCAAAAAAAGGAAAAGTTGTAGGAAATACTGATAACTACACAGATAGCACAATAGAAACAAATTCTTATAAAAAACTGAAAATAAAATAAATAGTGATGAAGAATTAACAGAAGCAAATTATGAAAGAGCGAAATCTATAATAGAAGAAAAGATTAAAAAGCTTAAGAATACAAGATTACAATTTAAGTTTAAACAAAGAAAATGGTGACATATATTTACAAATACCAGAAAATAGCGATACAGACCATATAATAAGCAATATTTTACAAGTAGCAAAATTTGAAATTAAAGATTCAGAAGATACATCAAATGTATTAGTAACAAATGATGATTTAAAGAAAATATCAGCAGTATATAATACAACAAGTTCAGGAACTACGGTATATTTACAAATTGAGTTTAACAAAAATGGTAAAAATATTTTAAAAGGTTTAAGTACTGGGGATTATGCAACAAATGAAAATTTAACAAATAATACAAACAGTACTGAAGCTACAGCTGAAACAAATACAGATAAATCAAGTGCAAACGAATCAAACACAAACACAGAAAGTAATGAAAATACAGAAAGTGATTCATCAAGTGAGGAAGAAAAAGCTACTCAAAAGAAAATTATATTATCAATAGATGATAATGATATGATAACAACAAGTTTTGATGATCCAATAGAAGATGGAATAATAGATTTATCAATGAACCAAGCAACGACTGATCAAGACTCTATATCACAAACATTACAATCTGCATCAACAATAGCAACAGTAGTAAACTCTGGAAAAATGCCACTTACATATAAAGTTTCAGGAAATAACTATGTAAAAACAGATATTACATCTGATATGTTAAAAAAGGTTATTTATGTAGTTGTAGCCATAACAATAATAGCATTAGTTATACTAGTATTAAAATATAAAGCAAGAGGATTAATTGCAGCTATTGCATTTATAGGATTTGTAGCTTTAGATTTATTACTTGTTAGATATACAAATGTAACAATATCATTAGAAAGCATAGTAGCTATAATAATGACATTATTTATAAATTATATAGCAATATATGGACTAGTAAAAATACAAGAAACAGATATAGAATTAAAGAAAAAAGCTTATGCAAATGAATTTAAATCAATAATAATTAAATTTATTCCAATAGGTATAGTTGCAGTAATATTTGTATTTATGGGATGGACAAAAATTTCAACATTTGGAATGACAATGTTCTGGGGATTACTTTTAAGCATAGTTTACAATTATGTGTTAACAAAAAATATGTTAGATTAATAGAAAGGAAGAAGTTAAATGAAAGAACAAAAAAGTACAAAGAAAATAGTATATTTAATTATAGCAATTATAATTATTATTGGTGCAATTATATGTAAAGCAAAAGGATTTAATATAGAACTTATATACTCGAACAGACAACAAATAAGTATTTCAAATAGCACCGAACTAGATACAAATAAAATAGAAGAAATATCTAAATCTATTTTAGCAGGAAGAAAAGTAAAAGTTCAAGAATTAGAAAGATTTGGAAATGCAGTTCAAATTATATCAGAATCAATAAGTGATGAAGAAAAACAAAATTTAATTAATAAAATAAACGAAGAATGTGGAACAGACATTTCAAATGATGATACAAAAATAGTAACAGTAAGCAATACAAGAATAAGAGATATTTTAAAACCATACATATTACCAAGCATAATTACATTTGTAGCAGTATTATTATATTTCTTAATAATGTATCATAAAATAGGTGTAAGCAAAGTACTATTAAAAGGTATTTTTTACACCAATAATTACAGAATTAGTATATTATTCACTTATTGCAATAACAAGAGTTGAATTTGGAAGAATAACAAATGCAATTGCAATAGGAATATATATTTTAGCAATAGGAGCTTTAACAATAAATTTCCAAAAAGAAAAGAAAAAGCTACCTAAAAATGATGACAAAAAGGAGAATGATTAAAAATGGGAGAACAACAAAAGTTATATTAACTCAAGAAGGATTTGATAAATTAGAGGAAGAGTTAAATTACCTAAAAACAGAAAAAAAGAACAGAAATTGCAGAAAGAATAAAAGTTGCAAGAGGATTTGGAGATTTATCTGAAAACTCTGAATATGATGAAGCAAAAAATGCTCAATCTGAAAATGAACAACAAATTGCTGAATTAGAGGCAAAAATAAGACACGCAAAAGTTATTGACAGCAGTGAAATTGACACAAAAACAGTTCAAATAGGAAATACTGTTAAATTATATGATGAAGAATTTGAGGAAGAAATTGAATATACAATAGTTGGTTCAACAGAAGTAAATTTAGTAGAAAACAAAATTTCAAATGAATCACCAATTGGAAAGGCTTTGCTTGGTAGAAAAAAAGGTGAAGTTGTTGACGTTGATGCTCAGATGGAATTATCAAATTCAAAATTTTAGCTATAAAAAATAATATAAATAAAACACTTGCATATATTTTATTTAGGTGAAATATATGCAAGTGTTTTTAATTGAGGAGGTAAATTCTCAAGCTTTTTTGAAAAATATTTTAAAAGAATAGGAGTTGTAAATGATAAAATTTTGATAAATTGTAATATAGAAAATCTTAAAGTTTCAACTAAAATAAAAATGTTCAGAAAAATAAAAATATATTAGATTCAAATAATATAAAAATGTTATTATTTCAAAAGAAATAAAAAAAGATTCTGAATTTGTAAATCTTTTTTTTATAGTAATAATCTCAATATTATAGACGGAAGGATATTATTTAAAAAACTTATAATTCAAATTATAGAAAATATATGTACTCATAATAATTTAAAATCACAGGAAAAATAAGTATTTTAATAAATTCGGTTAATGTATTTGGAATAAATAGTGTTAAAGAACTGTCACAAAGATTTAAAAGCTTAAATGTTGTTACAAATAACATCAATTATTTTAAACCTCTTAAAGAAAAGCTTTGGGAGGAAGATGGAATTATTATAACACTTACAAATAATAAGAAAAAAGCATTATCTAAAGCGAATATTATTTTAAATATAGACTTTCCAGAAGAATTAGTGAATAAATATACAATATTTGAAGAAGCTATTTTAGTGAACTTGGAGGAAGAAGTTAAAATAATAAAAAAAGAGATTTTGTGGAAAGATAATTAATAATTATAAAATAAAGGCAGAACCAAATTCAAAATTAGCTGAATTTTTAAATAGAAATGAATACAAAAAATTTTGAAACAAATGATTTAACAGAAGTTTATATTGCAAATAATCCAAAAGAAATTCAAAATATAATAATCCTATAAATAAGAGTATAAATTTCCTTAAAATAAATAATATGATTAATTAAATTTTAAGGAGGATTATATGGGAGTACATTTTAAGGAAAATGAGGAAAAAAATAACTTTAGGAATGATTATATCAGGTATAATGATTATTGCAATACTTGTTACATCATTAATAGTATATTTGTTAAATGTTAATAGCACGAAAAATAATGGAGAAATTGCAAGCCAAGAGGAGCTTAAAACAAGTGATGCTCAAAGTGATGATAATGAATTTGAGTCTGTAAGTATTGATATAGGAAAGTCTGTAAATGAAGCTAAAAATGAAATAGAGACTAATACTGAAAATACATTAAATAGCACGAATAACACAGTTAATACATCTAAAGCAAATACATCAAATACAAATTCTACTTCTGGCTTGACCTCGAATTCGGCTTCAGCTTCAGAAAAAAATACAACATCTACAGAAAAGACCAGCAAAAGCAATGAAAATAAGAATAATACAGAAAAAACACAAAACGACGAAAATAAAGAAATAAAATTTACAGCGCCAGTAAATGGGGAAATACTTAGAGAATTTGCAAAAGATAGCCTTGTATATTCGAACACTCTAGAAGAATGGATAACTCACACAGGTGTAGATATAAAAGCAGATAAAACAACAGTTGTAAAAGCAGCTGCAAATGGAAAAGTAGAAAGCATAAAAAATGACCCAAGATATGGTTTAACTGTTATTGTAAGTCACAGCGGTGGATATAAAACAGTTTATGCAAATCTTTTAACTGCTGAGTATGTTGTTGAAGGAGAAGAAATAGAAGCGGGACAAACTATTGGTACAGTAGGTAATAGCTCTTCTTTTGAGATAGCAGATGATTATCATTTACACTTTGAACTTATTAAAGATGGTGAATATTTGAATCCTTGTACTTTAATGGAATTTTAGTTGATAGGAGCATTGGGACCGGGTCTTTTTGAGTATTTTTCCTCATTGGGACCAGGTCTTTTTGAGTATGAATGTTAAAATTTAAATGCGATATGTAGTAAAAATACAGACATTTCAAAATTGTTACGAGAATGTTACTTTTTATATGAAGTTTGAATTAGAGATGTTGAATTGATGCTACTAGTGTAGTAAAATACATAATGAAACTGTAGAAATTAGATAAGGAGAAGATGAATATGAAGATTTGGAATAAAAACAGGGGAATAACTTTAATTGCGCTAGTAGTAACAATTGTAGTTTTACTTATTTTGGCTGGTATTAGTGTAAGCATGCTAACAGGGCAAAATGGAATTTTAAATAAAGCAGCGGAGGCTAAGGAAAAGACGGAAATATCAAGTAAAGACGAACAAAGAAAACTAGCACAAGCAGAAGCTTTAATGAATACAGAAAAAACAACATATAAAGGAGTTACTTTGCCAGAAGGATTTGCACCAACTAAAATTGATGGCGAGGATTCTATTGATGATGGATTGGTTATAACTGATGGAAATGGCAATGAATATGTTTGGGTGGAAGTACCTAGAACAGATACAGTTTATCCGAATGCAGGAATAAATATAACAGAGTTTACAGATGAAGAGTATACAAAAATTGAAAGTGATTTAAACGAATACACAAAGGATTATAAAAAAAATACAGATTATAGAGATGTTTATTATGAAGATAGCACAAATGGATGGTATAAAAAACGAAGCAGAGTATAATATGGCGAAGAAAAAGATGTTAAAAAGTATATATCAAAATGAGGGATTTTGGGTAGGTAGATATGAAGCTGGAATTGAAACAAATAGAATTACTTCTGGAGCTGCAACAACTACGCCATTATCTAAAGCAAATTTATATCCATATACTTATGTAACAAGAACGCAAGCAAAAGTACTAGCTGAAAAAGTTGAATCAGGGAATTATACAAGCAGTTTAATGTTTGAGTGCAATGGAGATTGATATTATCATTTATGCATAATAGGGGAGATATAGATAATAATTTGTTAATAAATAATAGCACACTAATCGGAAATTATAATGATAATCTTTGGAACATAGTAAATTCGGAAGCAAAATATTCGACTGATTTAGGGAAAAAAGTTTAATTATTGCCCATATCAAAAAAAAAAAAGGAAAATGCATATGTTTTATTAACAACAGGAGCAACTAAAAAGTTTTTCAAATATGAATATATATGATATGGCGGGAAATGTATGGGAATGGACATTAGAGTATACTTCTAATAATGGTATTCCTTGTGCTATTATGGGTGGAAATTATGGAGACAATGGTTCAAGTGCTCCTATGAGCGGTTGTAATGGCGGAAACTTTGATTTTGGTGATGTTTATGTTGGATTTCGTATTTCTCTTTATTAATAATATTAGAAAAATGAAAATCGACTTTAAAGTATATAAATTAAATAAATAAGAGGGCATGGAATAACGAATTTTTATGTCCTTTTACCAATTGTCAAATAAAAACTACCCTTAAAGACAATTAACATACAAAAATAGCACAGAAGTTCAAAACTTCTGTGCTATTTTCGTATAAAAAATTAATTTTCCATAGCTTTTTCACAATGGTATTCAAAAAATATCCCAAATAATTTTATAAGGGCGTCTAAGTTTAAAGACATTTTCAACAGGGCTATTCTTCAAAGTATACTCAAAGAAAGGTATATCTCTGGTTTCAATGACAGAATAGCTAATTTTAATAGTATCAATATTAGGGATAATGTCGCACAATTTCTGTGCATTATAATTAGTCCCATCAACAAGATACCATTTCGCAAAGTATTCCATTTGTTCAAAAAGCACAGTACGGTCAATGTCAGTTGAATATTCGTGACCATCCTTTACGTAAATTAATTTAATAATATCTTTCATAAGCTATACCTCCTTATTTTATACCAAAACCAGAGGATAGCTTACAACCTCTGATTTTGCTCAAAGGTTATGTTGCAACTTTGATGCCAATAATTATACCACAAAAATACACAAAATGATAGTTAAAAAAGAAAAAATGTGTTATAATTGTAAGGTATTAAGAATTATGGAGGAAAAAAATGATAGATATAGATAAAGTAGAAAATAAATTTCAAGAATATGTTTTTAAATTTAACAGTAAACAGGGAAGAATAAAACTAAAAATTGACCATATAAAAAAGAGTTGCAGAAATAAGCGAAATGTTGGCTAACTATCTAAAATTAAATGAAGAACAAACAAGGCTAGCCAAAGCGATAGGAATATTCCACGATATTGGAAGATTTAAACAAGTAGAAATGTATAACACATTTAGTGACAAAGATTCAGTAAATCACGCAGAGCTTGGTGTTAAAATTTTATTTGATGAAAACTTAATAGAAGATTTTGGAATAGAAGAAAAATATAAGAAGATTATTAAACTTGCTATCTTAAACCATAATAAAGATAAAATTGAAGAAGGACTAACAGAAGAAGAAAATTTATTTTGTAAAATTATAAGAGATGCAGATAAATTAGATATTTTTTATGTCCTATGCAATTATGATTTCGAAAGTGCGTTTTGTATAAGGATTTTAATTGCAAAGAAATAAGTGAGAAAATTATGATTCAATGTACTAAATTACATAGATTAAACTATAAAGATATAAAAAACAATGCTGACCAAATTGCAGTTCCTTTTGCTTATGTATATGATTTGAATTTTGAGTTTTCATTGAAATATTTGAGAGATAAAAAGTATTTAGATAAATTTACTAAGTTGGTTTGTGATGGATTCAAATCTGATAAGGTTCATAAACAGGCAAAAGAGTTGCTAGAGTGCGTTAATTTGTATATGGAAAAAGAATAAAGATATGGAAATAAATGATAATTTATAGAATTAGGAGGAGATGATGGATAGTAGAGAAAATACTGAAAGATTGGGCATTTATAAATGTGGAGAAATATTTGAAAAAATGGGATTTATATTTCGAGAGCAAAAAAGATTGTGATTATGGAATAGATGCTATAATAGAGAGAAAGGATGAGAAGTATCCTTCAGGAAAATTAATAGCTGTTCAGATAAAATCGGGAGATTCATATTTCAAAGAAATGAAGGAAGATAAAGTAGTATTTCGAGGGGAAAACAAGCATTATAATTATTGGTTAAATCATTCTCTTCCAGTTATTATTGTTCTTTATTCACCATCAAGTGATAAGTGTATATGGGAGGTTTTTAATGAGCAAAAAGTTGAAAAAACTGAAAAAGGATGGAAAATTAATATTCCATATAATCAAAAACTAGAAGATTCAAAGGAGCAACTGCAAGAATTAGCTGATAATCAGAGTGAGTATGAAAGACGTTGGAACTCATTAGTAGTAGCTAAAGGATGGATGCTAGAAACTATAAGACAGGGAGAGAGTATTTTAGAGGTTCAAGAATGGATAAATAAATCTTCAGGGAGAGGAAAATTCATTCTCAAAGTAGAAGAAGATGGAGAAGAAAAAACATTATTTGAAAGGGAAATGTTTGGTTTTGGAATTAGAGAATATGGGCAAGTAATTCAAGACATTTTCCCTTGGGCAGATGTAAAAATAGATGAAGAATTTTATGAAGAAAATAAGGATGAATGTAGTTATTATAGAAGTAAACGTACTAAAAGAGATTTAGCAACTATGTTTGGTAAAAGCGGAGATGAGCTTTTAAAGTATAGTGATATTCCACCAAAAATTTATCCATATAAAAATGGAGCAGGAGAAGTTGACTTCTATAGATTAAAGCTAACATTAAACCAAATTGGAAAATCTTTTATTGATATGGAGCACTTTTTTAGAAACAGGAAAATGTTATTTTATTGATAAAATTACGGTGTGAATAGATTTACTTAATTACAATTTATAAAAAGGGAGTGATAAAATTATGAATATGTATCAAAAAAAAGAAAAGCAAGACAGGAAAAAGAAGAAAATAATAGTAGTGAAAAGAGTTTTTCTAAGACGTCGATCAACTGGTACCCAGGCCACATGGCCAAAACCAGAAAACAAATAGCAGAAGATTTAAAACTAATAGATGTAGTAATAGAAATACTAGATAGCAGAATACCAATATCAAGTAGAAACCCAGACATAGCAAACCTAACTAGAGGAAAAGACAAAATAATAATACTAAACAAAAGTGATTTAGCAGACAAAAAACAAAACGAATTATGGGTACAATATTTCAAAGAAAAAGGACAACCAGCAATACTTGCAAACTGTAACGAGGGAAAAGGAATAAATGAAATCCTAAGAGCAACAGAAAAAAATAAAGCAAGCAGAAATGGAAGAATATGCCGAAAAAGGAAGAACAGGAAGAAAAATAAGAGCAATGGTAATAGGAATACCAAATGTTCGGAAAATCATCATTTATAAATAGAGTCTAAAAAAACAGTAGACTAGAAGTTGGAAATAAACCAGGAGTAACAAAAAGAAAACAATGGATTAGAGTAAATGAAAAAATAGAATTATTAGATACACCAGGAGTATTATGGCCAAAATTCGAAAATGAGCAAGTAGCTTTAAATCTATCATTTACGGGGACAATAAAAGATGATGTATTAGAGCAAACAGAGGTGGCATATCAGCTTTTAAAGCTTTTATTGGAAGAATATAGAAAAAATGTTGTGGAAAGATATAAAATATCAGAAGAATATATAGAAAAAATACTAAACAGAGAAGAGCCAGAAAACTTTAATATATATGAAATTATGCAACAAATAGGTAAAAAAAAGAGGATGCATAATATCTGGTGGAGAAATAGATGATGAAAAAACAGCGAAAATAATTTTAGATGATTTTAGAAGCGGTAAATTAGGAAATATAACACTTGAAAAAGCAGAAAGGATGTAAAATTTGAATATAGAAGAATTTATACCAGTAAAAAAAAAGAAGAATCAGAAATAAATCAAATGTCACCACTTGTATGGGCATATGTGGGTGATTGTGTATATGAGTTGTATATTAGAACATATCTCGTGGATAGCACAAGTTTGAAGCCACATAAATTACATATAGAATCAATAAAATATGTAAAAGCAGGAGCACAAGCAAATTTTTAGAGGATTTTTTATGATGATTTAACAGATGAGGAAAAAGATATTGTAAGAAGAGGTAGAAATGCTAATAATCATCATTTACCTAAAAATTCGAATGTACAGGAGTATATGTATTCTACTGCATTTGAGGGTTTGATTGGATATTTGTATTTGTGTAAGAAGTATGATAGAGTTAAGGAAATAATTGAAAAATATATTTTAAAGCAATAAAATTTTGAAATGGGGACGGTTCCTTTTTAAAAAGGAACCGTCCCCATTTCGAAATTTTTGCATAAACTTAGGATAAAATAATACAATTATATTAATAATAGTATTAGGAGGAATATGATGAAAAACAGATATCTAGTTTTAGGTGGAGATTTAAGAAATATTAAGCTAGCAGGTATGCTTGCAGATGATGGAAATAGAGTTTATTCATTTGGTCAAGATAGGTCTGATGAGATTTTAGATGATGGTAGAATTGAAAAATGTACATCACTAAAAGCGGCGATGGAAAAGGCTCAAGTTATAATTGGTCCGGTGCCGTTTTCAAGTAATGAAGATTTTATAAATGCTCCATTTGCACATGATAAGATAATGATAGATGATTTGATGAAATCAAATAAAAGTAAAATTTTTATTAGTGGTAGCATTAAGGATGATTTGAAAAAACAACTTGATGAAAAAATATATGGAAGTTATTGATATTATGAAAAGAGACGACTTGGCTATTTTAAATACAATAGCAACAGCAGAAGGCACAATTGAGGTAGCTATAAAAAATACTGATAAAATTTTACAAGGAAGTAGAGTGCTTATATTAGGATTTGGAAGGGTTGGAAAAATAGTTGCGAATAAATTTAGCAAGATGTCGGCTATAGTTACTTGTGCGGCAAGAAAAGTTTCGGATTTGGCGTGGATTAAAGCGTATGGTTATAATAGTTTGAATATTAATGATATGTTATATGATTTAAAAGAATTTGATATTATTATAAATACAGTTCCTCAAACTATTTTAAGGGAAAGGGAATTGAAACATATAGATGCAGAAGCATTACTTATAGATTTAGCTTCAAGCCCAGGTGGAATTGACGGAAAAATGGCTAAAAGTATGGGACTTAATTTTATATGGGCATTGGCACTTCCAGGTAGAATTGCACCAAGTTCATCTGCTAAATTTATCAAAGATACGGTTTATACTATAATAGAAGAAATGTCGAAACGTGTCGAATAACGCGATGAAAACTGGAAAAAATTTCCAAAAATATATAGACAAAATTGCCTAAAAGTTGTAAAATACAAAATGTAAAAGTTGCAAAAAAAAATTAAAATTATAGGAGGCAAAGAAGAATGGAAGTTCTTAAAATTTCATCAAAATCAAACCCAAATTCAGTAGCAGGAGCTATTGCAGGTTTGATAAAAGAATCACAAAAAAAAGCAGAAATGCAAGCAATCGGAGCAGGAGCTCTAAACCAAGCAGTAAAGGCAGTAGCAATTGCAAGAGGATTTGTAGCACCAGCGGGAGTTGATCTTGTTTGCATACCAGCATTCGCAGAAGTTGAGGTAGAAGGAGAAGATAGAACTGGTATAAAACTTATTGTTGAATCTAGAAAATAAAATATTTTAATAGGAATTATTATGAATTGAAAGAAGCATTTGTCATATTTGGCAAATGCTTCTTTTAGTTTGTTAAAATTACTTCGTTTTCGACAAAATTCCCCTTGACAATCGCAAATTTTACTATATAATTACAAATATAGTTTATAATTTAGATAAAAATAGAAGAGGTGCCTATGAAGAATAACATTTTTGGATATGTATTTGTTTTATTCATAATAGTTATAATGGGTTTTGCAATATATAGAGTAAAAAATTCAAAACGGAGATAAAAAAATACAGAAAATGGTAGTAGCGGAACCAGTAGTAATCAAGAAATTCAAAAAGGAAAAGAAATAACATTAGGAGTATCAGAATTTGATAATATAAACCCAATAATTACTTCAAATAGAAGAGTTCAAGATATAGATAGATTAATATATGAACCACTTGTAAATATAACAGAAGACTATAATATAGAATACACTTTAGCTCAAGAATGTGCCAAAAATTCAAACAACATTTATATAATAAAATTAAGACAAGGTGTAAAATGGTCAGATGGAAGCAAATTTACGAGTGATGACGTAAAATATACAATAGACAAATTAAAAGAAAATGAAAACTCAGTATATGCTTCAAATGTTAGTCCTATAAAGGAAGTTGATATAATAGATAATTACACATTAAGAGTAATACTATCACAAGATGTAAATAATTTTGAATACTATCTAAATTTCCCAATACTAAGCAGTAGTTACTATTTAGATACAGATTTCTGGAATACAGATAAAAATAAAGCTCCGATAACAACAGGTCAATATAAAATTTCCGAGGTAAATAATAACACAATTGTACTAGAAAAAAAAATCAAAGTTGGTGGAATGCAAAAAAGATACAACAATAATTGAAAAAATTACAATAAATTTATATTCAACTGCAGCAGAACTTTATAATGCATTTAAAATGGGAAGTATAGATTTAATATCAACAGAAAATGGCTCATATCAGGACTATATAGGAACAATAGGATATGATGTAACAGAAATTGAAGGAAGAGAATTTATATTTTTAGCATTAAATACGCAAAGCTCAAATTTATCAGACGTAAATGTTAGGAAAGCTATAAGAGCAGCACTAGATAAAGATAGAATTATTTCAAATTCATTCGGAAATATGTATAAATCCACAAATTTCGTCTTAAATACAGGAAGTTATTTAGTAAATGAGCAAGAAGAAAATTTTTATAATGCAGACGAAAAAAAGTAATTTATTGTCATCAGCTGGATGGGAATTTAAGAATGGAATTTGGCAAAAAAATAGAAAATTATAAAGCAAAAGCATTAGAACTAAATTTAGTTGTAAGAGCAAGTGATGGAACAAGAAGAAGAGCTGCAGAAGATATAAAAAGCCAATTAGGCGAACAAGGTATTATTGTTAATATAATATATGCAGACGATTCTAGTTATAATTCATATTTGAATAATATAAATTACGATATGATGCTTGGAAGTATAAAGCAACCAATAGCACCAGATTTATCAACATATTTTGGATATAACAATTTAGCAAAATTTAGTAATTCAGAAATTGATGATATAATGAATGTAGCAAAAAATTCGACAGATAGTAAAGAATTAAAATCAAAGTATCAAAGATTATATGAAATTTACAATGACGAAGTACCATATATTGGAATTGCAAGAAATAAGCTTATAGCAGTAAAAAATACAGAACTTGTTGGAGATGTAAAAGCAAACTGGTATAGTATGTTTTACAATATAAAAGAATGGTATACTTCAAAATAAAAATAAAAAGTTTTAAAAAGTATTGAAAAAAAATGTTTGCTGTATATAATAACCACAGCAAACAGAAATTTGCAAAAAAATAAGGAGGAAAAATAAATGGCAGAAAATAATGAAGAAAAAAAAGCATTAGATGTTGCATTAAGCCAAATAGAAAAACAATTTGGAAAAGGCTCAGTAATGAGACTTGGAGATTATAAAGCAATGGAAATAGAATCAATTCCAACTGGTTCACTAAGCCTAGACATAGCTTTAGGAATAGGTGGATTACCAAGAGGAAGAATAATAGAAATATATGGGCCTGAATCATCAGGAAAAACAACATTAGCACTATCAGTAGTAGCAGAAGCACAAAAACTAGGAGGAGAAGCAGCATTTATAGATGCAGAACATGCTCTAGACCCAGTACACGCAAAAAAAAATTAGGTGTAGATATAGATAACTTAATAGTATCACAACCAGATACAGGAGAACAAGCACTAGAAATAACAGAAAGTTTAGTAAGAAGTGGAGCAATAGATGTAGTAGTAGTAGACTCAGTAGCAGCTCTAGTTCCAAAAGCAGAAATAGATGGAGATATGGGAGATTCTCATATGGGACTTCAAGCAAGACTTATGTCACAAGCACTTCGTAAATTAGCTGGAGCAATAAACAAATCAAAAACAGTACTAATATTTATAAACCAATTAAGAGAAAAAATAGGAGTAATGTTTGGAAATCCAGAAACAACAACAGGTGGACGTGCATTAAAATTCTATTCATCTGTAAGACTAGATATAAGAAGAATAGAACAAATAAAACAAAATGGAGAAGTAACGGGACACAGAGTAAGAGTAAAAGTTGTAAAAAACAAAGTTGCACCACCATTTAGAGAAGCAGAATTCGATTTAGTTTACAATGAAGGTATATCTAAAGTAGGAAATATAGTAGATATGGCTGTAAATCTAGACATAATAGTAAAAAGCGGTTCATGGTTTAGCTACAAAGGCGAAAAAGATTTGCCAAGGTAGAGAAAATGTTAAAAAATATTTAACAGATAATCCAGATATGATGGCTGAAATCGAAAAAAAGTAAGAGACAATTTCGAAAAAGCATTTGAACAAAGTTTAGGCGAAAATACCTGAAGATGATGACGATGATGTAGAAGAATAAAATTAATAAGGGGCAATCAAAAAAGAGTTGTGGTGACTCTTTTGGTTGTCATATTTTTATTTGATTTGACATAAAATATTGACAGGAAATAAAAAAAAGTTATATACTAATGAACAGTACAGCAAAATGTACTCTGAATAGATTCCCTTTTTACATTTTCTTAATTAAGGAGGCGAGGTCATGTCTGGTAAAGCTTTTAGATTATTCCTCAAGGGAGTATGATGATTTGTTACGTCAAGCAAGAAGGATAGGATGGAATGATGATGAGGTAAGTAGCGAAGAACGAAAAAAAAAGCAGCAGGACGACTTTGATAGAAGTTTGGATCAAAGATTTGATTCTAGCGATGAAAATGTTCAAAGAATAAAAAGAGCAGCTAGAGGAGAGTATTAATAAACAACTTATAAATAAAATGGAATAAATTCAAAGAACCAGGTTTACTTAACCTGGTTCTTTCGAAAAAAATGAAAGGGAAAGAAAAATGAATACATATTTAACAATAGATGAGCAAGATGAGGAATATATAATTAATGTTGAAATTAGTGATAGTGAGAAAATAGATAGAAATAAACTAAATAAAACGATTAAACAGATATCTAAATTTATAAAGAAAAACGATAAAAAAAAGAAAAGATGTTATAATAAATACAAATTTAGATTTGGAAAAAGACGAGAAAGAAAATGGTCAAATGCTAACATTAATTTCGGCATTAAATGCCTGCAAAATAAGAGAGAAAAAAGAAAAGAATAGAATATATTTATATGTCAGCATGTAAATATTTAGACACTGAATTTATAAATAATAATATATGTGAATTTTCAAATGATATATGCTTAGGAAAGAAAAAAAAATATAATATGAAAAACGGATGTTGTCACGAATATAAAATGAAAAAATATATTATATCCAAAAGACATACAGTTATGTAAGTATCAAAAGGATAAACATTGCACGGCAGATTGTTTAGGATGCAAAGTATATGTATGTGATGAGGTGAAGAAAAAAAGGTTATAAATATACATACTATAATGTTCCTTTAATTAGATATTTTTTCAATGCTAAGCAAAAAAATAATAATCAGATGCTCCTTATTTAAAAATAAGGAGCAGATTTTAAAAAAATTATATTTTTTTCAACTTTTTAAAGATTATTTGCTTGCAAAAGCAAATAAAATGTGCTAATATATAATACATAAAAATAAAACAAAAACAAAATTAAGGACACAATAAATAATACAATATCTTCCAGAGAGCTTTGCAAAAGCTGAAAGCAAAGTAAGTAAAAATTATTTTGGCTTTAAGCCATAAGAAACTAAAATTTTAATTATCACCTTAATAGTTGCATAGCAGAAACAACAGTAAGTTATGCCGTAATTCTTGCGTTAAAAGAAAACAAAAGAGTAACAAAAATAAAGAATATAAAAAAGGTTACTAACTTAGGTGGTACCATGCGGAAACAATCCATTTCGTCCTAATCAAGGAGAATGGATTGTTTTTCATTTTATCAAAATGTTCACAAAAAGAACCGGTTCCAAATGAATATGTTCACAAAAGAACCGGTCCCAAACGAACAAATAAACAAAAGTTGGAAGGAGTCAATATGAACGAACTAAAAATTAATGGAATTTACAAACACTTCAAAGGCGACTACTACTTAGTAGAAGGAATAGCAAAATATTCTGAAACAAAAGAAGAAATGGTACTATACAGAAAAACTATATGAAGATGGTGGTTTGTGGGTAAGACCAAAAGAAATGTTTTTATCAGAAGTAGACCACGAGAAATATCCAAATGTTAAGCAAAAATACAGATTTGAATTACAAAACATAGAAAGTGTAGCAAAAAAATTTAAAAATAAAAAAGGAGTGAAAGGATATGTACAAAAAAAGTAGAATTACCAAAAGAAGGCTATGTAGGTATGGAAAAAGAAGTAGCTGAGCTATGGAAAGAAAAAAGACATAGTAAAAAAGAATTTTAACAAAAATGAAGGAAAGAAATATTTTATGTTTTATGATGGACCTCCAACAGCAAATGGAATGCCACACGGTAGGACATATAGAAACAAGAGTAATGAAGGACATAATTCCAAGATACAAAGTTATGAAAGGATATTATGTACCTCGTAAAGCTGGATGGGATACACATGGACTTCCAGTAGAACTTGAAATTGAAAAGAAACTTGGAATTTCAGGAAAAGAACAAATTGAAGATTATGGTGTAGAAAAATTTGTTAAAGAATGTAAAGACAGTGTTTTCCAATATGTTCATATTTGGGAAAAAATGACTAACCAAGTTGGATATTGGGTAGATATGGAACACCCATATGTTACATATCATAATGACTATATAGAATCTGTTTGGTGGGCTCTAAGAATTATGGAAAAAAAAGGTTTATTATATGAAGGACATAAAGTAATGCCATATTGCCCAAGATGTGGTACAGCACTTTCTTCACACGAAGTTGCACAAGGATATAAAGATGTAAAAGATTTAACTTGTATTGCTAAATTTAAGGTAAAAGGAAAAGAAAATACATACATTTTGGCATGGACAACAACTCCATGGACACTTCCATCTAATTTAGCATTATGTGTAAATAAAACTTATACATATGCAGAAGTTAAAAGGTAAATGCTGGAACAGAGGAAGAGCCAAAATATGAAAACTATATTTTAGCAAAAGACTTAATTTCATCTGTATTAAAAGATAAAGAATATGAACTAGTAAAAAGAATTTAAAGGTGAAGAATTACTAGGAACAGAATATGAACAATTAATGCCATTTGCAAAACCAGAAGGAAAAGCATTTGTTGTAATTCATGGTGATTATGTAACATTAACAGATGGTACTGGTATAGTACACATTGCACCTGCTTATGGTGAAGATGATAGTTTAGTTGCAAAACAAAATGATATAGCATTTGTAAACTTAGTAGATAAATCAGGAAAATTTGTAAAAGAAGTTGAGCCTTGGGCAGGAAGATTTGTAAGAGATTGCAATGAAGATATTTGTAAATGGTTAAATGAACAAAACAAATTATTCTCTAAGGAAAAACATCTACACTCATATCCACATTGTTGGAGATGTGACACACCACTTCTTTATTATCCAAAAGAAAGCTGGTTTGTAAAAATGTCAAGCCTAAGAGATGAACTAGTTGCCAATAACAATAAAGTAAATTGGTATCCAGATACAATCCGTACAGGAAGATTTGGAAAATTCTTAGAGAATGTTATTGACTGGGGAATTTCAAGAGATAGATATTGGGGAACACCACTTCCAGTTTGGAAATGTGATTGTGGACACCTAGAGTGTATTGGTTCTATTGAAGAATTAAAAGAAAAGGCTGTAAATTGCCCAGACGATATAGAACTACATAAACCTTATATAGATAATGTTCATTTAAAGTGCCCAGATTGTGGCAAAGAAATGACAAGATTTAAAGAAGTTATTGATTGCTGGTTTGACTCTGGTTCAATGCCATTTGCACAATTACATTACCCATTTGAAAACAAAGACCTATTTGAAAAAAGAATTCCCAGCAGGATTTATTTCAGAAGCGGTTGACCAAACAAGAGGATGGTTCTATACTTTAACTGCAATTGGAACTGCATTATTTGGAAGATCACCATTTGAAAACTGTATAGTTTTAGGACATGTTTTAGATGGCAAAGGTCAAAAGATGTCTAAATCTAAAGAAAAACGGAGTAGACCCATTTTTACTATTAGATACAGTAGGAGCAGATGCAACTCGTTGGCATTTCTATACATGTTCAGCACCATGGCTACCAACAAGATTATCTTTAGAAAATGTACAAGAAACTCAAAGAGGATTTTTAGCAACATTATGGAATGTATACTCATTCTATGTTTTATATGCAGAAATAGACAAATTCAATCCATTAAATTATAAAGATTTCAAATCAGAAAATGTAATGGACAAATGGATAATTTCTGAGTTAAACACATTAGTAAAAGAAGTTGACGAAAAATTAGAAAAATATGACATAACAGGAAGTGCAAACCAAATAGAAGCATTTACAGACAGACTTTCTAACTGGTATGTACGTAGAAATCGTGAAAGATTCTGGGGAACAGAATTAACTGATGATAAAATTGGAGCTTATGTTACATTATACAGAGTACTAGTTACATTAAGCAAAAATTTCAGCACCATTTATCCCATTTATGACTGAAGAAATTTACCAAAACTTAGTTGTAGGATTAGATAGAGATGCGGAAGAAAGTATCCATTTATGTTCTTGGCCAGAAGTAAATGAAGCAGAAGTTGATAAAAAATTAGAGGAAGAAATGGACTTAGCTTACACAATAGTAAAACTAGGAAGAAGCGCAAGAAATTCTGTAAATATTAAAAACAGACAACCATTATCTAAAATGCTTATATCTGTTAAAAATCTTCCAGAATACTATAGTGATATAGTAAAAGAAGAGCTAAATGTAAAAGAAGTTGTTTTAGGTGCAGATATGAAAAAATTATGTTGATTTTGAGATAAAACCAAATCTTCCTGTACTTGGAAAAGAATATGGAAGACTAATTCCTCAAATTAAACAAAAAATAGCAGAATTCAACCAAATGGAACTGGCAACTAAAGTTGAAGCTGAAAATATCGAATATATTGAAATAGGTGAAGTTCAAATACCTTTATCAAAAGATAATTTATTAGTAACAATGCAAGGAAAAGATGGTTTTGCATTTAGTGGAACTGGTGAAATTGGTGTTGTTATTGAAACTGAAATTACACCCGAATTAAGAGAAGAAGGTCATGTAAGAGAAATGATATCTAAAATTCAAAATATGAGAAAAGACAGTGGTTTTGAGGTTATGGATAATATTAATCTTTATGTTGGTGAAAACGAAACTTTAGAAGCAGTTGTTAAGAAATATGAGGATGTTATTAAACATGATACTTTGGCTAAAGATGTTTTGTATAATGTGGATGGAAAAGAATATGTTTCAACTCCTATTAATGGTGAAAATTTGAATATTTTTGTTGAGGTTGTAAAATAGGATTTTTGAAGTATGTGAGATTTTAAATTTCACATACTTTTTTGAAAAAAAATCAAGACAAATTAGAAAAAATATGGTATTATTTTGGTGAAAGTGAAAGGAGAAAAAGTATGGGAAAAATATTAAAAATAAGAGAAATAGGAGATCCAGTTTTAAGTAAAAAAATCATCAGAAATAGATGTAAGAAATATTAATAGTGAAGTAATAGATATTATAGAAGATTTAAAAGCAACATTAGAATTTGGAACAGGATTAGGAATTGCAGCTCCTCAAATAGGAATAAATAAAAGAATAATAGTTATTGGAGCTAAAAAAGAAAATATAAAATATAATGATTCAGAAGAAATTCCAATTACAGCAATGATAAATCCAACATGGAAAAAAATTATCTGATGAGACTGATATTCAATTTGAGGGATGCATGAGTATTCCGATTATAAGAGGAAAAGTAGAACGATATAAAAGAATAGAACTTACTTATTATGATGAAAAAGGGAATAAAGTAACAAAACAGGTAAAAGGTTTTTTTGCTAGGCTTATTCAACATGAGTGTGACCATTTGGACGGTGTGAATTTTATAGAAAAAGTGGTTGATAAAGGCTTTGCAACTAAGGAAAATATAGAAAAATATAATTTAAGGAATTGATTTGCCCGGGAAAGTAAATATATGAAATTTTAAAAAATTCGTATACTTTTTTTGAAAAATGAATAATGTATTGACAAAATCATACAATAATAATATAATGTAATACAAAGGGAGGCGATTTATATGGCTCAAGCAAATTTAAGTGTTAGAATAGATGAAAATGATAAAAAAAGTTTCGAAGTTTTTTGTAATGAAACAGGAATGAATGTATCTGTTGCAATAAACATGTTTATAAAGACAGTATTAAGGGAACACAAATTACCATTTGAAATAAAAGCAGACCCATTTTATTCTAAAAGCAATATGAGTTATTTGGAAAATATTGTTAAGGACATAAATGATGGAGTAGCAAAACTAGAAGAACATGATTTAATAGAGGAAGATGAATAGAATGAAATTATTATGGGACGAACGAGCATGGGACGATTATTGTTATTGGCAGATGCAAGACAAAAAAACATTAAAGAGAATAAATATGATATTAAAAGATATACAAAGAAATTCTTTTGAGGGAATTGGAAAGCCAGAACCTCTAAAAGAAAATTTGACCGGATATTGGAGTAGAAGAATTGATGATACAAATAGAATTGTATATACAATAAAAGAACGGAAAAATAATTATAGTAGCTTGTAAGGGGCATTATGAAAAATGAAAATGTTATTTTTAAGTATGTGAGATTTTAAATTTCACATACTTTTTTGGGGAAAATTCAAGACAAATGGGGAAAAATATGGTATTATTTTAGTGAAAAAAAAAATTGGCTGATAATTGATTTGTTGCTAAGGAAAATATAATTTAAAGGTGTGATTATGTTATGGATAAAATAATTGTTGAAGTGGGTTCTACCTGTACAAAAGTAGATAGGTATAATGGAGAAAAAATAGAAAAGTTAGAAGGCAAAACGATTCAATTAAAAAAAAACACTATAATGAAAACAAAAAATTAAAAGAAGAAGATGTAAAAACATTAATTCAAAGCATAAATGAATTAAAGACGATATCTAAAGATATTTATGTATGTGGTACAAGTATATTTAGAAGTTTAAAAGAATCAGAAAAAAGAATACTTTTTGGAAAGATTTAAAAAAGAGACTGGATACGACTTTAATATTATTTCACAAGAAAAAAGAAAATGAACTAACAGTTTTAGGAACAACAAGATTTGTAAAAGGCAAAGTATGTGTATTTATTGGCGGAGGAGGCTCTACAGAGATTTCAATATTTGATAAAAAATAATAGAAAGCACAAACACAAAAGTTGGTGTTATTGATGTCATGGAACAATTTCGGATTTAGCAAATGAATTTGCGACAACAAGTTTAGAAACGGTAAAAACATATATAAGAGAAAGATTAATTTTACCAAAAGAAAAGGCAGATATATTAATATTAGCAGGAGGAGGACACGAAAAATTTGCAAGGAAATCTGAATAAAGTATGAAAAAAATATCTTATATGAAGATATGTCATCTCCGATAATGATGGATATAGAAACAAGAAAAAATGAAACTGAAAGATATTTCAAATCCATTTCGTTAGATAAAATTAAAAATAGAGAAAAAGACCAAGATTGGCGGTATGCAACAAGGGCAATGTGTGCATTTACATTAGTTGTTGCAGAAGAAATTGGGACTAAATATATTATACCTACAGATATAGCAATGGTATATGGAATTTTAGAAAGCTTAAAGTAAAAAGAAATAGGAGGAAATATGGAAGAGTATTTTGATGTATTAAATAATAAAGGTGATTATACCGGAAAAATAGAAAGCAGGGAAAAATGTCATAAAGAAGGATTATGGCATAAAGCAGTTGCAGTATTTGTAATAAATTCAAAAGGTCAAGTATTATTACAAAGAAGAAGTCCAAATAAGAAGATGTGGCCAAACATGTGGGATATGACAGCAGGAGGTCATGTTTTATCCGGAGAATTTGATTTCAATCTATAATTAGGGAATGTAAAGAAGAGATAGGTATCATTTTAGACAAAAGAGATATTACATTTATTGGATGCTCAATATCAACAAATATAAAGGGAGATATTATAAATAATCATTTCAATGAGTATTATATTGCAAAAAAAAGAAATTGATTTAAATTCACTAAAACTACAAAGGGAAGAAGTATCAGAAGTAAAGTGGATGGATAAAGAAGAAATTATAAATAGAATCAAAGAAAATTACAATGGAATAACTGATAAAGAAGGCTGCTGGGAATATCTGATTAAGTATTATGAATGGGCAGAAGATAATTTAGTTTAGGGGGAAAAAATGGAAAGAAAACACGCAATTATAATTATAAAAAATGAGAAAAATAAATATTTACAATACTATGACAATAGATGGGAAAGCTATTTATTTCCTAATTGTAAGATAAATGATAAAACAGATTATGATAAAATAAAAGAAGAAATTTTCGGAAAATATGGAATAAAAATAAACAATATAAATTACAAAATGGAAAAGGTTCACACTAAATTTTCAGAAAGCGACAAAATTCAAAAAACATATCATCACTATTTTTATAAATGTAAAATTGAAAAAGAATTTGAAAATAGAAAAAATACAATTCAAGTGGTATTCAATGGAGGAACTTCTAGGAGATGAAAGAATACAAATGGTTAATTCAGATATTGTGGAATATGTAAAAGAATGTGATAGTAAGAATAACAGTTAAAAACAATATAAAAATCGAAAATAAGGAGAGAAAAATGATAAAGAGAATAATATTTGACTTAGATAACACATTAATCATGTGGAAAGACGAATACGAAAAAGCAGCAGATATAGCTCTAAACGTAATAAATTATCCCAAAACAAACGACTTATACAAAAAAATAAATGAAGTGGAATCAGAATATGAGGAAGGGAAAACAAAGTTCGACCAAAAAAAAGAAGTAATCGATTATTTAAATGAAAAACTAAATCTACATTTGCCATATGAATTTATGGATATATGGCTAGAAAATATAGGAATGATAGCAGTACCTAAAGAATATCCAAAGGAAGATTTTGAAACACTAGCGTATTTATCACAAAAAATATGAATTAGTTATACTTACAAATTGGTTTATCGAATGTCAAATAAAAAGACTTGAAAATATAGGAATATGTAAATTTTTTACTGAATTTTATGGAGCAGAAAAATATGCAAAACCATATAAAGAAAGCTTTGAGCAAGCGGCGGGAAAATTTCAAATGGACGAAATTGCGATGGTTGGAGATAGCCTTAAAATGGATATAAAAGGCGCAATAGATGCAGGGATAAAAAATGTTGTATGGAGAGATATAAAAAAAAAATAAAGCAGAGGAATATAAAGAGAAATTAGAAGGAGTTTACGTGATAAAAGAATTAAAACAATTGAAGGATATTTTTAAGGAGAGAAAAAATTATGCCAATATATTTTATTATAATAATTTGCTTTATAACAAGCATACTTGTAACAGCTATTGAAAAATACAAAAAAAATAAAAAAATGTTAATAACTGGAAAATGTCTAATATTATTATTAAGTATAGGGCTAATTTTATTTGCGATATATAAAGTAGAAAAAAATCAGGAAAAAACAAGGAGAATTAGGACAAGTAGGTCAGAACTTAACATTACAACAACCAGATAGAATAATATACAAGAAAACTAATGGTGACTATTATATAATTCAAGAGGGAACAAAAGCATATTCTAAAATCTATTCAGAATTATATAACAGAACATATAACCCAATTGAAGGTAAAGTATATTCAGAAAATGAAATAGCAGAATTTGAAAATAAAGGGAGTTTTGTTGAATTTGACTATAATACAAAAAAGCAAAAACTTTATATTTATGTTAGAAGAAAGCGAAATAGGCATAATAAGAAGGTTTACAGACAGTGGGCAGGTTATAAAAACATCTCTTGATGATGTTAAAGGATTAACAGCAAAATTAGATAGTCAAACAAAAGAAATGACAAAATATAGTTTTGATAAAAACAATAGTTATACTTCAGAAAATGCCCTAAAAGAATTACCTACAAATGTAGATATAGAGCTAAAACAGAGTGGGATATATCAAAATAATGTTTATCAAACAGTTATAGAATATGATGAGAATAGATATGAAAATTTATTAAAACAATTAAATTTCAAATCAAATAACCAATTAAAAGATGTAGATTTTGAAAAAAGAAAATGTAATAATAACAATTTCGAAATATGACATAAACGAAATAAAGCAAAATATTGGAAATATAAAATATAAGCTTGGAAATACAAGAAGTGATTATCAAGTAAATGTTCTTATAGTAAGTAAGGTTGTAAATACAAATTGCATATATCTAGAAAATGCTTCAAATGAACAAAATACAAGTATTAGTGATAATACACAAATTAATGTTACATCTAGTGGAATTATAACGAGCATAAAAGACAATCAAATACAAATAGGTTATGATAGTCAAATAATAATAGCAAAGGTAAATATAAATAGCGAAACATCAATAAAAGAATACGAAAAAAAAATAGCAAAATTCAGTTTTCAGATTTAAATGTTGGCGATTTGGTATATGTAGAAGGAGAAACCACAAGCCAAAATGACAATATTCAGAATATACAGGCCGTTAATATAAAAAGAAGTTCGAAAGATACTGCAAAAGAAGAAATCCACAGATATCTTAAAGACACATATAGAATTGATGGAATGTCAATTGAATATACAAATATAGATAGTGACGGAAAAGGGTATATAATAGTTCTTTATAGTTATGACAATTTTACATATCCAATAAAATTAAATGTAAATAATCAAACAGAAACATTTTTAGGAATGGGATATCATTTACAATCAAACTATGGTTATGTATTACACGAAATGTGTGATATAACTTTAGACACAAAAATAACTGATGTAGATTATATAAATGGATTTGTAAAAACAATAGAATATATTGCTGATTAAGGAGGGAAAATGGCAACATTAATATGTATAATAGTATTATTTATATGTGTAATTACACCTGCACTTTTAACAATATTTAATATAATAAATTTATTTAAAAAGAAAAAAATAAAAAGAAAATTTTATTGATTACACAACCTTCATTTTAGGAATATTTTTAACTGTGTTCTGGTATATAGTTCAGGATTTTAAAGATTACACAGAGGGCTTAAGACTAGGAGGATTTGAAATAGAAGTACATAGCCCAATAGCTTCTTGGAGCATGCCAACTGTTCTTGGAATATTTGCGGTAGGGCTTATATCGTATATATTGATAAGAAAAAGAAAATTAAATTTACCGCCATTGGCTATTGTATGTGCAATGTCTGGAACTGTAATTTGCTCAATATATATGGTAATGTTCATAATTCAGATAAGCAAAAATTTTGATATAATAGAAGTACCATTTTTGGCTATTTTTCCATTAAATTATATACTATGTAGTTTAAGAGCTAAAATAGAAATTATGAAAGTATATAAAGAACAAAATTTAGAGCAAAAAGAATATAAAAATAAATTTTTAAATAAATGTAGTAAAATTCTTTATGATACAGATAATTGGCCAATTTTAGCAATTATATTATCAATACCACTTATGGCTATATTAATTTGCATATTAGTGCTATTTGGGCAAAGACCAGATGAAGCAATAAAAGCATTTTTGGAAACTAGTGATTGGACTTTGTCTGCTAAAGTATCACCTCCATCTGTTACATATGATGCACATTATTTATGTACAGTTTCGTTAAGAGGTCATAAAAAATTGGTAAGACCTATAAGAATGGGAATTAGACATGGAGAAAAAAATTGTTGTAAATAGACAACTATGTGTTGCAAATGCATTTGAGGATTTAATTCAAGAAAAAACACCTAGATTTCATCACTTTGTGAGATATATTTATGATAAATATGGATATCCTATTTCTAAGCACATAAATACTGCTACTAAAGCAGATATTACATATATTGTTATGAAACCATTAGAATGGGTATTTTTAGCTATTTTGTATATGTTTGATATAAAACCTGAAAATAGAATTGCAACACAATATGTTGGAGATAAGGAAAAAATATGGAATTAAAAATAGAAGATTTAAGTTTAGAAGAAAAAAATTGGTCAAATGATAATTGTTGGAATAGATGGAAGCAAAATTACAGAAAGAACCAGAAAATTAATATTAAAATATAAAATAGGTGGAATTATTCTTTACAGAAAAAAATTTCAAATCTTATGAAGAAATGGTAAAATTAATAAAAGATTTAAAAAGAGTTAAATAGTCAAAACAAAATACCACTTTTTATTTCAATTGACCAAGAAGGTGGACGAGTTAATCGTATGCCAAAAAGAATTTTTAAATTTGCCAGTAGCAAACCTAATTGCAACAAAAATGGGAGAAGTAGGAGTAAAAGAAAGCTGCAAGTATTATAAGCAAAATTTTATCAAAAGCGGGATTTAATATGAACTTCGCACCTGTACTTGATTTGAAAAGGTTTGATACAAAGGCAATTGGGGATAGAAGTTTTTGTAAAGATTATAAAAAGGTAAGTAAATATGGACTAATTCAAATAAATGAATATAAAGCCAAGAATATAATAGCAGTTGCCAAACATTTTCCAGGACATGGTGCAACAAAAGGAGATTCTCATTTTATGCTTCCTAGAATAAAATTAGGTATGGAAACTTTAGAAAAAGAAGATATGAAACCATTTGAAAATGCAATAAATGAAGGGATAGATGGCATATTGATAGGACACTTAAAAATAAGAGGTTTGTTCGATAAAAATCCATGTTCAATGTCAAGAAAATTTATAACAAAATATTTAAGAAAAAAAATATCATTATAGAGGTCTTGTAATATCTGATGATTTAAAAATGAAAGCTATTAGATACAGATATGGAACTGTAAATGCATTAGTTAAATCATTTGAGGCTGGAAACGATATAAGCATAATGAGATTTAATGAAAAGGATGAAGAAAAGGCAATTTTGAAAATTTATGAAATGGTCAATTGTGGAAATTTAAATAAATACAGAATAAATATGAGTGTGAAAAGAATAATAAATATTAAAGAAAAATATGGAATAAAAGATAGTATTGATTATGATGGGAAAATTGATATAGAGGAAATTAATAAGAGAATAAATGAAATTAGAAAAATATGTTTGAATTAATAATATTGGTGATAAAAATCGCTATTATATGGCGATTTTTTTGTGCAAAAAACATAAAATATTTACTCCTATAATGTAGATTTTTACCCCAAAATATGATATACTTCTTAAACAAAAAGAGCAAAAAAAGAAAGGAAAATCAAAATGAACACAAACCAAGAAATAGAAAATCAAAAACAATATATGGAAAAAGTAAAAAAAAATATAATAAAAGACAAAAAACTAAAATACACAATACTAACAATGGGATGCCAGCTAAACGAAAATGACTCTGAAAAAATCTGTGGAATGCTTGAACAAATGGGATATACAAAAAAACAGAAGATATGAAAGAAGCAAATCTTGCAATATTTAACACATGTTGTGTAAGAGAAAATGCAGAAGAAAGATTATTTGGAAAAGTAGGAGAGCTAAAAAATCTAAAAGAAAAAAAATAATCTAATAATAGCAATTGGTGGATGTATGATGCAAGAAGAACACATCCTAGAAAAAATAAAAAGGTCATTTCATTATGTAGATATAGTATTTGGAACACATACATTACATAAATTGCCACAAGATTTATATTCAGTACTAGAAAATCAAAAAAGAGTTCAAGACGTAATAGACGTAGATGGTAGTGTTTATGAAGATTTGCCTATAAGTAGAAACAGTAAAACACAAGGCTCTGTTACCATAATGTATGGATGTAATAACTTCTGTAGCTATTGCATAGTACCTTATGTAAGAGGTAGAGAAAGAAGCAGAAAGCCAAAAGATATAATAAAAGAAGTAAAAGAATTAGCAAACCAAGGATATAAAGAAATAATGTTACTTGGGCAAAATGTAAATTCATATTTACGTTCAGAGATGGAAGCAATAAAAAAACAAGGAAAATTAGTAGATGAAGATGGCGATTACAAAGAAGTAGATTCATTTGCAAAACTACTTAAAAAAATAAATAAAATAGATGGAATAGAAAGAATAAGATTTATTTCACCACATCCAAAAGACTTTACAGATGACGTAATAGAAGCAATTGCAGAATGTGATAAAGTATGCAAATTCGTACACTTGCCACTTCAATCTGGAAGTACTAAAATGTTAAAAGTAATGAATAGAAAATACACAAAAGAACAATATTTAAAGCTAGTAGAAAAAATGAAAAATAGAATACCAAATATCAAATTTTCAACAGACATAATAGTTGGATTTGCAGGTGAAACCGAGGAAGATTTTGAGGATACATTAGATGTAGTAAGAAAAGTAGGATTTGAACAAGTATTTATGTTTATATACTCAAGAAGAGTTGGAACACCTGGAGATAAAATGCCAAATCAAGTTCCAGAAGAGATAAAACATAAAAGATTTAATAGATTAAAAAGAATTAGTTGAAAGCCAAATTGCTGAAAATAATAAAGAATATTTAGGAACAGTTCAAAAAGTTTTGGTCGAAGGTCCTAGCAAAAAAATAATGATAAAATGCTTACAGGAAGAACAGAAAGTAGCAAAATTGTTGTGTTTGAGGGAAATGAAGATTTAATTAATACTATTCAAAATGTAAAAAATTACTGAGGATCATATGTGGTATTTTAAGGGAGAAAAGGAGTAGTACAAAAAGATGATAGTAGATAAAGAAAAATGTTCACCAATGATGCAAAAATATTTAGAAACAAAAGAACAATACAATGATTGTATATTATTTTATAGACTAGGAGACTTTTACGAAATGTTCTTTGATGATGCAATACTAGTATCAAGAGAATTAGAAATTACTCTAACAGGAAAAGACTGTGGACTAGAAGAGCGTGCACCAATGGCAGGAATACCATACCATGCAGCAGAAAATTATATAGCGAGATTAGTATCAAAAGGCTATAAAGTTGCAATATGTGAGCAGCTAGAAGATCCAAAGACGACTAAAGGAATAGTAAAAAGAGGAGTAATAAAAAGTTGTAACACCTGGTACTGTTGTAGAATCAAATATGCTAGAAGAAAGAAAAAAACAATTACATAATGAGCATTTGTAAAGCTGGTTTATATTTTGGAATAGCAGTAAGTGATATATCAACAGGTGAATTTTACTCAACAGAAATAAAAAGAGACAAATAATTTTTCTTTATTAATGGACGAAATATCAAGATATTCTCCAGCAGAAATAGTTGCAAATAAAATGATGAATGAATCAGAAGCCGAAATACTAAAAATAAAAAACAAGATTCCCAGAAGTATATATAACATCATGTGATGAAAGCTATTTCAGTGAAGATGTATCAAAAACTGTACAAAACTTTAGACTAGTAGATAGCAAGGGAAATGATATAGAAAAAAGCAGATGATAAACTACTTTCAATTGCAAGTATAAATGCCTTAAAAGAATATATTACAAGTACACAAATGACAGATTTAAGCCATATAAATAAAGTTATAATTTATTCAGTTTCAAAATATATGTCATTAGATATAAATGCAAGAAGAAACCTAGAGATTACTGAGAAATTAAGAGATAGGTCTAAAAAGGAACACTTTTATGGGTGCTTGATAAAACATCAACATCAATGGGAGGAAGACTTCTAAGACGTTGGTTAAATGACCCACTTATAGACGAAGTTGAAATAAATAAAAGACTTGGAGCAGTTGAAGAACTAAAAAATGATATTATGCTAAGAGGAGAAGTTATAGAAAACTTAAAAAAAAAAAAGTGTATGATATTGAAAGACTAGCAGGAAAAATGGCGTATGGAAATGGTACTCCAAGAGATATGATAACTTTAAAAAATTCTTTATCAAGATTACCAGATATAAGACAAGTTTTGCAAAATGTAAATTCAGAATATTTAAAAGAAATTTATCAGAATATAGATGAATTAAAAGACATACATGGACTTATAGAAAAATCAATAGTAGATGATCCGCCAATGACTACTAAAGATGGTGGATATATAAAACTTGGATATGATGAAAATATAGATACATTAAAACACGCAACAACAGATGGAAAATCATGGCTTATGAAGTTAGAAGCAGATGAAAAAGAAAAAACAGGAATAAAATCATTAAAAATAGGATTTAACAAAGTTTTTGGATATTATATAGAAGTTACAAATCTATATAAAGATATGGTTCCAGACACATATATTAGAAAACAAACTCTAACAAATGGAGAAAGATATATAACAGAAGAACTAAAAAATATGGAAAACCAAATACTTGGAGCAGAAGAAAAAGTTATAAAACTAGAACTTGAAGCATTTAGGCAAATAAGAGAAGAAATAGCTGGGAATGTAAAAAGAATGCAAAAAACAGCAGAAGCAATATCAAGTTTAGATGTACTTACATCGTTTGCTCAAGTTGCAGAAGAAATGAACTATTGTAAACCAACAATTAATAAAGATGGAATATTGAATATTAAAGAAGGTAGACATCCTGTAATTGAAAAAAATGTTATCATCTGGAGAATTTGTATCAAATGACACATATTTAGATACAGACCAAAATAGACTAGCGATAATTACAGGTCCTAATATGGCTGGTAAATCTACATATATGAGACAAGTTGCCTTAATTACCTTAATGGCTCAAATAGGAAGCTTTGTTCCTGCAACAGAGGCCACAATTGTAGTAGTAGACAAAATATTTACTAGAGTTGGAGCATCAGATGATTTAAGTATGGGTCAAAGTACATTTATGGTAGAAATGATGGAAGTTGCAAGTATTTTAAAAGAAGCAACAAAAAATAGTTTAGTAATATTAGATGAAATAGGAAGAGGAACATCTACGTATGATGGGCTTTCAATCGCTTGGGCAGTTGCAGAATATATTGCAGACAAAGAAAAATGTGGAGCCAAAACTTTATTTGCAACACATTACCACGAGATGACAACTTTAGAGAAAGAGGGAAATGGTATTAAAAATTATTCTATTGCAGTTAAGGAAAAAGGTGAAGATATCATTTTCCTAAGAAAAATCGTAGAAGGTGGAACAGATGAAAGTTATGGTGTTCATGTTGCTAAGCTTGCGGGTGTTCCTAAAGATGTAACTAAAAGGGCTAATGAGATTTTGAAATCTTTAGAGAGAAAGAGTGTTTTGAAAGATAAGAAGCCAGAAAAAGAGGACAAGAAAAAAGTCGAAGGACAATTTGATTTGTTTAATTATAAGTTAGCTGAGGTTGCTCATGAATTGGATATGGTTAATTTGAATGAGTTAACTCCTATTGATGCTTTGAATACTTTGGTTAGAATTAAAAGAAGACGGCATAAAATTTTGAAATGGGGACGGTTCCTTTTTGAAAAAAGAACCGTCCCCATTTCAAAATTTTGCTAAGAGAACCTTCCCAAATCAGAAAAAAATACTTGACAACCACAAAATAAACCTGTATAATAGACAATGTAAAAAAAAGCGAAACAAACACGCTTTAAAACACCAAAAGGAGAAAAAATATGTTATCTAAAATATGGAAAAAAGTATGTATTTTAATATTAATAGTAGCATGTCTATTCAATATCGTATTAAAATTAGTAAATAGAATATCATTTAATAAAGAAGCATTAACATCAGCACAGTATATGCTAAAACAATATGAATATGAAAAAGACAAAGAAAATGTTATAAAATAATACTTGAAAAAAACAAAAAAATATGATAACATAAACAATAGCATCTAAAGAGTATGTCAAAGAACATACAAAACGGAAGGAAGAAGAGGTGAAAAAAATGAATAAAAACATTCAACCAAATTATGAAGAAACAACAATTACATGTGCATGCGGAAACGTAATGACAGTAGGTTCAACAAAAAAAGACATGAAAGTTGATATATGCTCAAAATGTCATCCATTCTGGACAGGAAACTTAGTAAGACGTGATACAGCTGGAAGTAGAGCAGACAGATTCAAGAAAAAATACGGTCTTGCATAAGAACGGAAAAATAGAAGTAGCTTAAAGCAAAAGCTGCTTTATTTTTTTGTCAAATGTATTGATAAAAGTAATCAAATTTGATATACTTTAAAAAATTAAAAACTAAAGGAAAAGAAAAAATGGCAAAAAAAGTATAATGAAAAATTATTTATATAATTTAACATATCAAATATTAACACTAATATTACCACTAATTACGGCATCATACTTAGCAAGAGTACTAGGAGCAAGAGGAAATGGAATATATATATATACTTATACAATAGTAAATTATTTTGTGCTATTTGGCTCACTTGGAATATCAATGTATGGACAAAGAGAAATAGCTTATGTTCAAGACAATAAAACCAAAAAAAGAAAAAAATATTTATAGAACTGGTTTTATTTAGATTTATAACAATAGGAATTGCTTCGATTGTGTATTACTTATCATTTATGAGGCAAGGAGAATATAGTGAGTATTATAGAATACTATTTTTTGAGTTAATAGCTGCTGCATTTGATATAAGTTGGTTTTTCCAAGGAATGGAAGATTTTAAAAAAACAGTATTAAGAAATATAGCTGTAAGACTTGCAAGTGTAGGACTAATATTTTTAATAGTAAAACAAGAATCTGATTTAAATAAATATTTAGCAATATATGCTTTTGCAGATTTAATAGGAAACATATCACTATGGTTTTACTTACCAAAATATTTTAAAGGTGTAAAAGTTAAAAACATAAATATAAAAAGACAAATACCAGCAATTGTTTTACTTTTTATACCACAAGTATCAAACAAAATTTATAATATGCTAGACACAACAATGCTTGGAAAAATAATTGCAGATAAAGCAGAAACAGGATATTATGAACAAAGTCAAAAAATAATAAGAGTACTTTTTAACATTAGTTACATCACTTGGAACTGTAATGGTACCAAGAATGGCCAATATGTTTGCAAATGGAGAAAAGAAGCAGATAAATGATTGTATGAAAAAATCATTCAATTTTACATATTTACTAAGTTTTCCTATAATGTTTGGCTTAATTGCAATATCAAGAGATTTTGTACCATGGTTCTTTGGACCTGGTTATGATAAAGTAGTTATATTAATGAACATAATAACACCAATAATATTACTTATGGGAGTTGCAAATATAATAGGAACACAATATTTACTTCCAACAAAAAAGGCAGAAAGAATTTACATTATCAGTATTGGCAGGAGTTGTAGTAAATTTTGTATTAAATTATATTATGATAAATTTATGGAAATCAGTTGGAGCTTGTATTGCAACAGTTTTATCACAACTGGTTGTGGATTTAATGCAATTACACTATGTTAAAAATGAAATAAATCTAAAATATATGTTAAGACTAAGTTACAGATATATATTTGCAGGATTATTAATGTTTGCAGGATGTATGCTAGTAAGATTAGTACTTACAGGATTTATTTGTATGGTAGTTCAAATTATAGTTGGAGTAGTAATATATTTTGGAATATTAATTTATTTTAAAGATAAATTTATATATATGATGATAAATAAAGTAAGAGCTAAAATTTTAGGAAATTTAGCAAGAAATTAAAAAGAAGGGAAGTTTACAAAATGTATTTAATAGTAGGTTTAGGAAATCCAGAGCCAGAGTATAGCAAAACAAGGCACAATATGGGGTTTGATGTTATAAATGAGCTTTCGAAAAAGTATGACATCAAAGTAGAAAAACAAGGATTTGATGCACTGTATGGAACAGGAATGATTGAAAATGAAAAGGTAATACTTTGCGCCACAAACTTATATGAATTTAAGTGGAGAGTCAATAATACAATTTGTAAATTACTATAAAATAGATATTGAAAATGTAATTATAATTTATGATGATATAGATATAGAGCCAGGAATTGTAAAGCTTAGAAAAAAAGGCGGAGCAGGAAGCCATAATGGTATGAAATCTGTTGTTGAGAACTTGAAAACAACAAACTTTCCACATGTAAGAATTGGAACAGGTAAGCCTTTAATAAAATCAGATTTAATAAATTATGTTATAGGAAAAGTTTCAAATGAAGATTATGAAATATTACTTAATGGAATTAATACAGGACGTGAGGCAGTTGAGGAAATTGTCAAAAATGGCGTAGATAGAGCAATGAATGTAATAAATAGCAAAAACTAAAAGGAGCAAGGACGATGTTAGAATTAATTATAAACAAAAACGAAGATTTAGAAAATATTATTTTATTAAAAATGGTAAAATAATAGAATATTATACAAGTACAGAAGAAGATAGAAAAAAGAAGATTAGAAGGAAATATTTATGTTGGCAAAGTTGGAGATATAATAGATGGAATGCAAGCAGCATTTGTAGACTTTGGAGGAAGCAAAAAAGGATTTATTCATCTAAAAGATGCAATGCCTCAAATAGATGAGAAAAAACAAAAATTAGATACAACTATTGATATAAAAAGGTGCTAAAACCTAATCAAAAAAATATTAATACAAGTAAAAAAAAGATAGTGACAATAAAAAAGGTGCAAGAGTTTCAACTCATATAAGTCTGCCAGGAAAATTTGTTGTTGTAATGCCTAATATAGATTTTATTACTATTTCCCAGAAAATTGATAATAAAAGAGAAAAAAGAGGAATTAATAAAGTTTATAAAGGAAAATTTACCAAAAGGATTTGGAGCAATTGTAAGAACATCTGCAGAAAAAGCTTCTAAGGAAGATATCAAAAAAGATATAGATAATTTATTAAATAAATGGAAAAAAATAGAAAAAAGAATATAATACTAGTGCAGGTGAACCTAAATTAATTTGTGAAAGTGAAAACGTTGTAGAAAAAATGCTTATCGATTTAAGTATAAATGGAATAGATAAAATTACAACAAACAGCAAAACCGAATATGAAAAAATAAAGAATAATTTAACTAAAACGGATACTATAAAAGTTGCATATCAAAATAAAAATGATCTTATTGAAGAATATGGATTGATAGGGCAACTAGAAAAAATAGAAAATAGAAAAATTTGGCTTAATTGTGGTGGATTTATAACTATAGACAAAACAGAAGCATTAACTGCAATAGATGTTAATACTGGAAAGTTTACTGGAAAGAAGGATTTGGAATCTACTATATTTAAGGTTAATAAGGAGGCTACTATTGAGATTGCAAAACAGTTGAGACTTAGAGATATTGGTGGAATTATTATTGTTGATTACATTGATATGAGGGATAAAGATAATAAAGATAAAATAGAAAAACTATTAAAAGATGAACTAAAGGCGATAGAGCTAAAACTCAAGTTGAAGGATTTACTAAGCTTAATTTGATGGAGCTTACGAGAAAACATATTTGTAGCCATTTGAATGGATAATTTTTTAGGGAGTAGGTCAAAAGCAGCATTCAATCTTCTTTTGACCTACTCTACTGTTAAAGAGTAAAATATTAAGAACTTAGGATGGTGAAGGTGTTTCCTTTTTTTTCTATAAAACCTTCCTCTTTCAAAATGAGAGAGCTCTCTCATCATAGCACTTCTATCAACACTCAAATAATCGGCTAAATCAGTCAAAGAAAAAAGGAAGAGAAAAGGTTTTACTAAGTTTTCTAGTAGATAATAAATTAAAATATGTAAGAAGTTTATCTCTAGTATTTTTCTTAGTTAAAAGCTCGATTCGAGTATTTAGCTTTATAGTATTATTCATAATCAAAATAGGCAAATTTTTTTCTAATTCCTTATGAAATTTACATTTTGAATTACATTCTTTCATAATATTATCATAAATAAAACTTAAAATTTCGCAATTTTCTTTGGCTTCCACAAATAATTCGTTATTGGTATTGGTAGGATACAATACCTCACCGAAAATGTCGCCTTTAGTGAATTGAAAAATTATAGTTTTATTACCATTAAAATCATATCTTATCAAATTAGCAGTTCCGAGTAAGTAATATACACATTTGATTTCTTTTTTCTATATAAGTTGTAATTACTTCACCTTTTTTGAAGGAGCGTTTAGTAACCTTGTTACAGCTATTATTAAAATCTTCGAAAAAATTTGAAGCATTAAAATCTGTTATCATTTAAAATCACCTTTCATGATAAAATATATCATAAAATTGTTGCAAATGCAACAGAAAATAAAAAGGAAAATAATTTTAAATAAATCTAGTAATTTTTAATTCAATATGATATACTGAGGTGGTACAAAAAAATAAAAAGTAGCCAAAATATCAAGGAGGCGAAAATTGAAAGTAATAAAAAGAGATGGCAGAGTTGTAGATTACAATAAAGACAAAATATTGATTGCAATCGAAAAAGCCAATAATGAAGTAATAGACGAAAAAGAAAAAGCAAGCAAAGAAGATATAAAAATAATAACAAATTATATTGAAAAAATAGACAAAAAAAGAATTCTAGTTGAAGATATGCAAGACATAATAGAACAAAAACTAATGGAAATAGGAAAATATGAACTTGCAAAAAAAAAATATATAGTATATAGATATACAAGAGCATTAGTAAAAAAAAGCAATACTACAGATGAAACAATATTAGGATTAATAAGAAATCAAAATCGAATAGAAGAAACAAAGCCAAGAGATATGTTAAAAGTATCCTCACAAAGAGACTATATTGCAGGAGAAGTTTCTAGAGATTTAACCAAAAGATTGTTATTACCAGAAAAAATATCAAAAGCAAATGAAGAAGGAATATTATATTTTCACAATTCAGATTATTTTATGGGAACAAGTATTAATTACTGTGTAACAGATGTAAAAGATATGTTATATAATGGAACTATAATAAATGAAGTAAAAATAGAAGAACCAAGAACTTTTGATAAAGCATGCAATATTTTAACTCAAATAATTGCACAAGTTGGAAGCAATTTATACGGAAAACAATATATAGATTTAAGCTGTTTGGGAAGATTTTTGAAAAAAAGCGTAGAAGAATATGAAAAGGAATTTAAATTTAAGGAAAGATTTAATGAAAATGAACTAGAAGAAATTATAAGTAATTATGAACAAAAACAACTAAAAGAAGGAGTACAGACAATTAAATATCAATTAAAAAACGCTTAATACTACAGGGGGAAAAGAACCACAAGTTATATTATATTTAGACTTAAATCAAGAAAAAGAGTATTTAAAAGAAAATCTAAAAATTAAAGAAGAACTAATAAAACAAATGCCAGAAGAAATAAGCGAGGAAAAATACAAATTTCAAGGAAAATTTAATCAAGGAATAGTAAGTATAAACTTGCCACAAATAGCAATAATAGCAGACGAAAATGAAGAAAAAATTCTATCAAATTTTAGATGAAAGGTTAGAATTATGCAAAGAAGCGTTAATGTGTAGGCATTATCAGTTATTAGGAACACTTTCAGATGCTAGTCCTATCATTTGGCAAAATGGAGGAATATCAAGGCTAAAATCTGGCGAAAAAATAGACAAATTACTACACGGCAAGTATTCAAATTTATCACTTGGATATATTGGAACAAACGAAATGGCGGAATTAATAAAACCCGCAGAATCAATAGAAGAAAAAAAATAAATTTATAATAAATGTAATAAAAAAACTTAAAAGAAACAATAGAAAAATGGAAAAAAAGAAACAGATATTATATTTGTGTTAGATGGTCATCCACCTGAAAATGTTGGACATAAATTTGCAACCAAAGACAAAGAAAGGTATGGAACCATTAAAAATGTAACCGATAAAGGTTATTATACAAATTGATATAAATGGGCATAATATTAATATGCTTTAAGAAAGGAAGGATAACAAATGTTAAAAAAAGTAGGAATTTTAATTAATGGTGGAGATGCACCGGGACTAAATGCTGTAATTCGTGCAATAACAAGAACAGCAGAGAAAAATGGAGTAGAATGTTATGGATTTATAGATGGTTTTAATGGATTATTAAATAATAATTATATAAAATTAGACCACGAACAAATAACATCAGGAATATTACATAAAGGTGGTGCAATAATTGGTTCATCATTAAATTCAAATGTGTTTAATTATAAAGTAATAGAAGATGGAAAAGAAGTATATAAAGATTTATCAGAACAATGTGTGCAAAATTTAAAAAATGATGGAATAGATTGTTTATTTACATTAGGAGGAGATAGCACACAAAAATCTGCTAGAGATTTTTCATTAAGAGGAATAAATGTAATAGGAGTTCCAAAAACAATAGATAATGATGTTGCATGTACAGATGAAACATTTGGATTTAATACAGCTGTATCTGTTGCAACTGCCTTAGATAGACTTCATACAACAGCAGAAACTCATAATAGAATAATGGTATTAGAAGTTATGGGAAGATATGCAGGATGGATAACACTAGAATCAGCAATTGCAGGAGGAGCAGATGTAGCTTTACTTCCAGAAATACCTTATGATATAGACAAAGTAGTAGAAAAAATTCAAGCAAGACAAAAAGCTGGAAAAAACTTCAGTGTAGTTGTAGTATCAGAAGGAGCATTCCCAAAAGGAGGAAGCATTTCTGTAAAAGATACACGTGAAGGTGGAAAAGGTGTTATAAATATTCAACTAGGTGGAGCAGGAGATATTGTAGCAAAAGAACTTGAGAGACGTACAGGTTTAATTTCAAGAAATACAACTCTTGGATATCTACAAAGAGGAGGAACACCTACATCAACAGATAGAATATTATCTACAAAATATGGTGCAAAAGCAATGGAACTAGCACTAGAAGGAAAATTTAATGTGCTAACAGTTTTGAAAGATGGAAAATTAGATTATGTTTCACTAGAAGATGTTGTAGGAAATAACAAAGTTATAGGAGCAGTTGAGGGTGGAACAGAAGATAGTAATATGAAAGTTGTAAAAATGGATGATGCTTTAATAAAAAACAGCAAGAGACCTTGGGATTTGCTTAGGAGATTAACAGAAGATTTAAGTGTTGATTTTTGTGAAAAATGTGTTATAATATTTAAGTTACTAGTTAATATACTACACAAAAAAAAGGAGAAAATGGAGCAAATGAAATTTTTTATTGCAACATCAACCGAAATACCCAAGAAAGGCATGAAGAATTACTTGTGTCGGAAGTTTACAACAAATCCAGAAGTGAAAATCAATTGTTTTATGGGTCGAGTAAATTTTACGTTAAAATTATGGAGCAGTGATTCTGTCTACGTCGTAGTAGATGGAGAAGGAGACATTTATTTTGTCCAACTTCAGAAAAAATAACAAAAAATGCCAGTATATTTTAAAATATGCTGGTATTTTTTAGATAGAAGTTATATAATAAAAACATCAAAAAAGAAAAGGAAAAACAAAATGGAAAGGTATCAAGAAATAGAAAGAACAATAATAACAACCTATAGAAAACAAATATGGGCTAAATTTATAAAAGCAATAACAGAGTATCAAATGATAGAAGATGGCGACAAAATAGGAATTTGCATATCGGGTGGAAAAGATTCGATGTTACTTGCAAAGTGTTTTCAAAGAGCTAAAAAGCACGGAAAAAACAATTTCGATGTAGAATTTATAGTAATGAACCCAGGATATAATGAGAAAAATAAAAATAAAATAATAGAAAATAGCAAAATCTTAAATATACCAATAACAATGTTCGAAACAGATATATTTGAAAGAGTTGAAAAAATGAATGATCATGAATGCTATTTATGTGCAAGAATGAGAAGAGGATATTTATACAAAAAGCACAGGAACTAGGCTGTAACAAGATAGCATTAGGACATCATTTTGATGACGTTATAGAAACTGTTTTAATGGGAATGCTATTTGCAGGAAAAATGCAAACAATGATGCCAAAACTAAAAAGCACATCACATCCAGGAATGGAATTAATTAGACCATTTTATTTTGTAAGAGAAGATGATGTAATAAGCTGGATGAATTATAATGATTTAGAATTTATAAAATGTGCTTGCAAAATAACAGAAAGACAAGCAAAAAGAAGTCTAGAAGGCGGAAAGACCTCAAAAAAGAGCAGAAACAAAAGAATTAATAAAGATGCTTAGAGAAAAATATGAAAATTCTGATATAAACATTTTTAATAGTACGCAAAATGTGAATCTTGAAACAATTTTATCATATAAAAAGATGGAAAAACAGTAAACTTTTTAGATGAATATTAATTTTTTTTCTGATTGGGGACGGTTCTTTTTCCGAAAAGAACCGTCCCCAATACGAAATTTTGCAAAAAAAGAACCGTCCCCAATCAGAAAAGGAAAGAAGATGGAAAACAAATGAAGCAAATAAATGGAACAATGTTACAATATTTTGAATGGTACTTAGATGTACCAGAAGGATTATGGAATAAAATAAAAGACGAAGCAGAAGATTTGAATAGATTAGGAATAACATCAGTATGGCTACCACCAGCATATAAAGGAATAAATGGGAAAAATGAAGTGGGATATGGTGTATATGACCTATATGATTTAGGGGAATTTGACCAAAAGGGTTCAATTCCTACAAAATATGGAACAAAAGATGAATATTTAAGAGCAATAGAAAGCCTAAAACAAAACGGAATAAATGTATATGCAGATATTGTATTAAATCATAAAATGGGTGCTGACAAAGAACAGGATATTTTGGCAAACAAATGCGAGTGGGCTGACCATAATAAAGAGGGAGATATAGAAAAAATAAAGGCTGCAACGAGATATACTTTTCCTGCAAGACATCATCAGTATTCAGATTTTGAGTGGAATTGGACACATTTTACAGGAATAGATGTAAATAGTGCAACAGGAGAACACGCGATTTTTAAATTTAAAGATAAAAAGTGGCAAACAAGTGTAGATAATGAATTTGCAAATTTTGACTACTTAATGGGAGCAGATTTGGATTTTTCAAATAGAGAAGTTATTGAAGAATGTAAAAAATGGGGGCTATGGTATCAAAAATTTACAAGAATTGATGGATTTAGGCTTGATGCAGTAAAACATATATCATCAGATTTTTATAAGGAATGGCTTACATAAATAAGAAATCAAACTCAGAAGGAGTTATTTACAGTTGGAGAATATTGGTCAACTGATGTAGATAAGCTTCACAAATATTTGACAGAGGTTGGAGGAATAATGTCATTATTTGATGTTCCTTTACATAATAATTTTTATAATGCATCTATAAATCCTGATTTTGATATGTCAAAATTATTAGAAAAAACTCTAATAAATGAAAATCCTGCAAAGGCTGTAACATTTGTAGATAATCACGATACACAGCCACGGACAGGCTTTGCAAAGTTTTGTTGAACCATGGATGAAACAACTTGCCTATGCTACAATTTTACTTAGAAAAGATGGGTATCCTTGTGTATTTTATGGAGATTTATTTGGAATACCACATTCTAATGTTCAGCCAGTTGCAATGATAAAAACACTTATGGCACTAAGAAAATTGAAGGCTTATGGAAGGCAACACGATTATTTTGACCATAAAAATGTTATTGGTTGGACACGTGAAGGTGATAATAGACACTTGGATTCTGACCTTGCGGTAATTGGATCAAATTCCTTTGATGCTGAAAAAAGAATGTATGTTGGAACAAGTTTTGCAGGTGAGAAATTTATTGATTGTTTGGATAATTGTTCTGATGTTGTTACTATTGATAGTGATGGATGTGGAGTATTTAAAGTTAAAGGAAAAAAGTTGCTCTGTTTGGATAAGAAAGTAATATTAGAATATATAATAAAAAATAAAGGGATTCATAAATGAAAGAAATGATAAAAAAAGAAAGAAAATCAAATATTGAACTATTAAGAATAATTTCAATGTGCTTAATAATATATCATCATTTTCTTTAAACTTAGGAATAATAGAAGGCTATGATATAAGCAAAACAATGATTTTCGGGATTTTGGGAGGAATTGGCGGAAAAATTGGTGTTGTATGTTACGTATTAACAACAGGATATTTTAGTGTAGAAAAGGACTTCAATGTAAAAAGAGTATTCAAATTATGGTTACAAATATTTTGTTATTCTGTTGGCTTTATGCTTTTTTTTTTTTCAGAATAACAGGAATAGAAAAATTAAACAATGTAGATACAATAAAAACATTCTTCCCGTTTGCATATAACCAATATTGGTTTATGACAGCATATTTATATTTAATGGTTCTAACACCGTTTATTAATAAACTCTTAAATGTATTAAAACAACAAGATTATAAAAAAAATGATTGTGGTATTAACAATATTTTTGGTTATAATTCCAACTATTTTTTATACTAATGAATGATTGGAAGTACACTTACACCAATAGGAATGATATTGTTTGTATATTTATACATAATTGGCGGTTATATAAAGTTATATGGATTAAAATTTTTCGAAAATAAAAAAGCCAAAAATATGTTTTTAATTGTTTTAGGATATGTAATCATAACTTGTTTAGTACTAATAGGAAAAAAATTAGAACAATATAATGTATTTTGGAATAAAATATTTGAATATTATAGAGAACTAAACTCTATTTTTATTTTAATACCATCAATATCACTATTTTATATATTTAAAGAAATTGATATAGGATGTAACAAAATTATAAATTATTTTGCTAGTATTAGTTTAGGAGTATATTTATTTCATGAAAGTAATTTTATGAGATATCGCTTGTGGCATGAAATATTTACAATAGAAAAAATTCAAAAATTACCTGGTGGAGTAATTACAGGGCTTGTAATTTCAATAGTTTCATTTTATGCTATTACGGCATTTATAGAATTTTTCAGGATTAATTTAATAGAGAAAAATATATTGAAAAGCAAAACAATAAATAGATTGTTTAACAAAATTAATAATTATATGTCAATATAAGCCAAAAATTAAAAACGGTTTTATGTTAAGCTTGCCAAAATGGTAAAAATGTAGTAAAATATAAAAATGTAAAAAAAAAGAAGAGGTGAAATAAATGTCAAAACCAGTAGTAGCAATAATAGGAAGGCCAAATGTTGGAAAATCAACATTTTTTAATTATATAGTAGGAAGTAGAATATCAATAGTAGAAGATACTCCAGGAGTTACAAGAGACAGAATATATGGAGAAAGTAACTGGAGAGGAAGAAACTTTACATTAATAGATACAGGAGGAATTGAACCTGAAAAAATGATGTAATATTAACTCAAATGAGACTTCAAGCAAATATTGCAATAGATATAGCAGATGTAATAATATTTGTAACAGATGTACGCCAAGGTGTTACCGCAGCAGATGAAGAAATTGCATTAATGCTTAAAAAATCTAAAAAGCCAATAATATTAGTTTGTAATAAAGCTGATAGTTTTCAAAAATTTCAATCAGATATATATGAATTTTACAATTTAGGAATAGGTGATCCAATGCCAGTATCTGCAAGTAATGCACAAGGGATTGGTGATGTATTAGATAAAGTTTATGATAATCTTCCAAAAGAAGCAGATAACGATGAAGATAGTGAAAGAATAAAAGTAGCTGTAATTGGAAAACCTAATGTTGGAAAATCATCATTAATAAATAAAATTTTAGGTGAAAACAGAAATATAGTAAGTAATATTGCAGGAACAACCCGTGATGCAATAGATTCATATTTTGAGAATGAACACGGAAAATATACATTTATTGATACAGCAGGAATTAGAAGAAAAAAGCAAAGTTACAGAAAGAATTGAAAAATACAGTGTACTTAGGTCTTTATTTGCAATAGAAAGAGCCGATGTATGTTTAATGTTAATAGATGCAAATGAAGGGGTAACAGAACAAGATGCAAAAATTGCAGGAGAAGCACACGAAGCTGGAAAAGGTATAATAATTGTTGTAAATAAATGGGATGAATATGAAAAGATACAGGAACATTAGAAAAATACAGAAAAGCAATATATGAAAAATTATCATATTTATCGTATGCACCTGTAATGTTTATTTCTGCAAAAACTGGTCAAAGAGTCGACAAATTATTTGGAATGATAAATGATGTAGCCGAGCAAAATGCGAAGAGAGTTACAACAAGTCAATTAAATCAAGTTATAAATGAAGCAATTGCAATTGTTCAACCACCATCAGATAAAGGAAAAAAACTTAAAATTTTCTATGGCACACAAGCTTCAACAAAGCCACCAACATTTGTTATATTTGTTAACTCAAAGGATTTATTCCATTTTTCTTATGAGAGATATTTGGTAAATCAAATAAGAAAAAGAATTTGGATTAGAGGGAACACCTATTAGAATTATTGTAAGAGAAAAAATTAGATAAAGATATGATGTAAAGGATAAGAATATGCTTAAAAATGAAGTGAATAATGAAATTAGAAAAAGAGACGATGCTAAATATTTAAAAAGAGACAAAGTCAACAATATAGTTTTAACACAAGGACAATATGATTTAGTAACAAACGATGTTGGACAATATGCTTCTGCTTATGCTTGGATAACATTAAAAAATACACAATCTCAATGTTTAGTGAAAAATTTTGTATATAATAGCACAATGGGAGCTTATGATGAATTTATAAAGAGAAATGGAAAAGATGGCATTGAAATTTGTAAATACAATAATTTAATTGTTCCATATATAGGTTCTGAAATATTTGGCATAGATACTGTAAAATACTTTTTTGCCAAATTTGCTAAAGGAAAACAAAAAATCCCGACTAATCCAAAAATAGAATATTTAATAACATTAGATGAAAAGGCAAATGGAGAAGAAGTTTGGGAAGGATTTAACATATTAACTAAAGATACAGTTATATTCTCGAAAAGGCTAAATGAAATTAAGAAATTTTTAGAACTTAGGCAAATTCCAAGCCATAGAGTTCAAGAAATATTAGATGAATTTGTAAGACAAGAAATATTTAAAAAATCAGTTAATTATACAGATAACCATAATGCAAATTGGTCATTAGGAATAGACGGAAAAAAAGTAAGATTATTTCCTGCGTATGATTTTTGACTTTTGTAGTGGCATCAGAAATACCAAAAGAATAGAAACTTTGTGTGATAATGGTCTTATGAATTTGAGTTCGCTTATTAAGCAATACATGGATTTACCTTGGATGAAAGAATATTTAGCTGAAGTAATTCGAAATTATGATATGAATGTTGTATTTGAAAAAGTAAGAGAAAAGCCTTTATTAGATATTCCAAGCAATATAAAAGAATACTTTAAAAATACATATAGCAAAAAAAAGAAAAAAGAAATTGAAACTATTTATAGTGAAATTTTTGAGGAGAAAAAAACAAGGAGATGACGAAATATGCATCTAATGTTAAAATGGAGAAGCAAAAGAAATAATGTATATGAATTAGGAATATTATCGAAAGAAAATGAGCAATATATATTTAAAATAGATGAAGAACAATTAAAAAAAGCAATAAAAGATGGATGTATGGGAATAGGAAATTTTAGTTTATTAAACAATGTAGAAATCTCAAATGAATTGTTTGACTTTTTTAAACATAGAATTGTGAGTAAAGATAGTCCTAAATTAGAGGAAATGCTTAGAAAATATAATATGGAAGAATATGATGATATGGAAATTTTAAAAATAACTCAAGCTAAAAGTGTTAATGACAGATATTGGGTTGAAGAGTTATGATTTTTTTCTGATTGGGGACGGTTCTTTTTCGTAAAAAGAACCGTCCCCAATCAGAAAAAATATTGACATATCATTATTTTTATAATATAATGTTAGCCGAAGTTAACAAAAGGAGATATAAAATGATATCAAAAGCATCAGAAGAATATTTAAAAACCATGTATGTTTTGCAAATTCAAAATAAAGAAATAAGAGTAACAGACATAGCAAATCAAATGAATTTAAGTAAACCAAGTGTAACAAAGGCAATAAACAATTTAAAAGAAAATGGTTTGGCAAAATCTGAAACTTATGGAAAAATAGAATTAACAGACAAAGGCACTGATTTAGCTAAAAAAAATATTAGAAGCTTATGATATATCTTATGTTATTTTTTAAAGATGTTAAAATTGGTCTTGATGAAGATGCGTCAAAAAAGAGGCAGAAAAATTAAAATTAACAATGGAGGATAATACTATAAATAATTTGGCAAAATATGTAAACATAAGGTATTAAATTTAAGTAATTTGAATTGTGATTACGATATATCGAAAGAAAGATGCCGAATATGTAAAAGAAGAACTAAAAAACCTAGTACAGAGGTTGGAAAATAAATTTAAACATTAAAAAGGAGTAAAATTATGAGCAAAGATTATTACAAATAAATGATTTATATGTAAATGCAGGTGAAAAGAGATTTTAAAAGGAATAAATTTAAAAAATTAATAAAGGAGAAATCCATGTAATAATGGGACCAAATGGTTCTGGAAAAACAACAACAGCAAATGCAATATTAAATAATCCAGCATACCAAAAAAGAAAATGGTTCTATTATTTTTGAGGGTGAGGATATAACAAATTTAAAAACAGATGAAATAGCAAGAAAAGGAGTATTTATGTCTTTCCAATTACCAGAAGAAATACCTGGAATAACAGTAACTAATTTTCTAAAATATGCAAGAAACAAGATAACAGGTCAGCCTGTAAAAATATTTAAGTTTAAAGAAGAAGTAAAAAACACATGGAAGAACTTCAAATGAAACCTGAATATAGTGAGAGAAGTTTAAATGTAGGATTTTCAGGAGGAGAAAAGAAGAAAAACGAAATTCTTCAAATGCTTGTATTAAATCCAAAACTTGCAATACTAGATGAAACAGACTCAGGATTAGATGTTGATGCAATAAAGACTGTTTCTAAGGGTGTTGAGATGTTTAAAAACGATGAAAATGCAGTTTTAATTATTACTCATAATACTAAAATTTTGCATAATTTAACACCAGATTTTGTTCACATTTTGGTCGACGGAAAGATTGTTAAAACAGGAAATGCAGATTTAGCAAAAAGAAATTGAGGAAAATGGATATAGAAATTATAAAAAATAGAGCCGCAATAAATGCGGCCTAGTGTTACAATGGAGATTTTCTCCTTTTTGTGGGGAGGCAAATTCTTCAAACGATTTGTAGCATTCTTTGTATTTGTGTTATTACTATTCTTTTTAGTTTGATTGCATATAGCTTTTGCAACTTTACAATTTGCCATAATGAGGTCCTCCTTATTGAGCTTTAAGCTAATTGACTGTAACGAAATGAGTATAACATAAATATAGCAAAAATTCAAATTTCGAAAGGAATTCAAAAATGAAAACAAACGTAGAAGAAATAAATAGAAACATCTATGATATAAAAAATCAAGATGATTATGACTTCAAAATAAAAAAAGGTTTAACCCTGAAATAATAAAAGAAATATCAAAGCAAAAAAATGACCCAGAATGGATGGCGGAATTTAGGCTAAAAGCACTAGAAACATATAACAAACTAGAACTTCCAACTTGGGGACCAGATTTGTCAGAACTAAATATGGACGAAATTGCAACTTATGTAAGACCAAAATCAAAAATGGCAGACAACTGGGAAGATGTGCCAGAAGAAATAAAAGACACATTTGATAAACTAGGAATTCCAGAAGCTGAAAAAAGGTCTTTAGCAGGAGTTGGAGCACAATATGACTCAGAAGTAGTTTATCATAGTATGAAAAAAAGAGTTAATGGAACAAGGCGTAATATATACAGATATGGAAACAGCTGTAAGAGAATATCCAGAACTTGTAAAACCTCATTTTATGAAATGTGTACCAGTAACAGACCATAAATTTGTTGCACTTCATGGTGCAGTATGGTCAGGAGGATCTTTGTTTGTATATGTACCAAAAGGAGTAAAAGTGGATATCCCACTTCAATCATACTTTAGATTAAATTCGCCTGAATCAGGACAGTTTGAGCATACTCTAATAATTGTAGAAGAAGGAGCATCACTACACTTTATAGAAGGATGTAGTGCGCCAAAATACAATAAAGTAAACCTTCATGCTGGTTGTGTAGAATTATATGTAAAAGATAACGCATATTTAAGATATTCAACAATAGAAAACTGGTCAAAAAAAATATGCTAAACTTAAATACAAAAAAAAGCAATTGTAGGAAAAAACGCACAAATAGATTGGGTATCTGGCTCATTTGGTTCAAAAATATCAATGCTATATCCAATGAGTATATTAAATGGTGAAGGAGCAAAAACAGAATATACGGGAATATCATTTGCGGGAAAAGGACAAAACCTAGATACAGGATTTAAAGTAATTCATAATAGCCCAAACACATCAAGTTTAATAAACTCTAAATCAATTTCAAAAAATGGTGGAGCAGCAACATATAGAGCATTGGTTAGAATAAATGAAAACTCAAAAAAAAATTCAAAATGCTCAGTATCATGTGAATCACTTATGTTAGATGACATTTCAAGGTCAGATACAATACCTGTAAATGACATAAGAACAGATGATGTAGAATTTTCACACGAAGCAAAAAATAGGAAAAATAAGTGATCAATCAATATTTTATCTTATGAGTAGAGGTTTATCGGAAGAAGATGCAAAAGCAATGATAGTAAGAGGCTTTGCGGATCCAATATCAAAGGAACTTCCTATAGAATATGCAGTTGAAATGAATAATTTGATAAATCTTGAACTAGATGGAGCAATTGGATAAGAGAAAGGAATAAAAATGATAAATTTAAAGTTAAATGAAACTCCTATTAGAACAGCGAAAAATTATGGAATTAATAATATAAAATTAGAAAATATAAATGTTCCTAAGAATATTTCAGAATTTAATGGACTTAAAATCAAAGGTGTTCCAAATGATGGCAAAATTACATTAAAAGAAAATATTTTCAAAAATGATTTTAAGTACGGAAATGGCGATATTCTTTCAAAGCAAATTGAAGAAAAATCTAATAAAAATTTATGTGTTGAAATAAATGAAAAATTAGATGAAGAATTGTTTTTGGATTTTGAATTTTCAAAGGATAACACAAATTTAGTAGAAAATATATTAATAAAGGCAGATGAAAACGCTAAAGGAACTGTAATTATAAGATTTACATCAAAAAGAGAAAATAGAATATTATCATAATGGACAAATTAAAATAATTGCAGAGAAAAATGCAAAATTAAATATAGTGTTAGTAAATTTATTAAATAACAAGACAAATCATTTTCTAGCAATTGAAAACATAATAAAAGAAAAATGCAGAAATAAAATATGTAACAGCAGAATTTGGTGGAAAAAATACAATTATAAATTATTATACTTGCCTAAAAAGAAACCGGAGCCAATAACGAAATTAATACAATTTACTTAGGTGGACAAGACAAGATAATAGACTTAAACTATATTGTAGAAGCTTATGGTAAAAAAACAAATATAGATATGGACTTAAAAGGTGCAATAAGCGGAAATTGTAAAAAACACTTCAAAGGAACAATTGATTTCAAAAAGGATGTAAGAAATCAATAGGAAATGAAAATGAATATTGCACTATTTTATCAGATAAAGCAAAATCAATTGCACTTCCAATGTTATTATGTACGGAAGAAGATGTTCAGGGTAATCACTCTACTGCAGCAGGAAAAATTGATAGCAAGAAACTATTTTATTTAATGACTAGAGGACTAAGTAAAGCTGATAGTGAGAGATTAATTGTTAAGGCACAATTTAATAGTGTGTTAGAGAAAATTGAAAATGAAGAAATCAGAAATGAAATATTAAAAGAGATTGATAAATAAGTTTTCTGATTGGGGACGGTTCTTTTTCCGAAAAAGAACCGTCCCCAATCAGAAAAAAGGAGGAAAAATGAACATAAAACAAGATTTTCCACTACTACAAAATCAAAATATATCATACCTAGACAGTGGGGCAACAACTCAAAAACCAAAACAAGTAATAGAAAAAATAAAAGAATTTTATGAGAATTATAATGCAAATCCACATAGAGGAGCATATACTCTAAGTATGGAAGCAACTGAAGTTTATGAAAATACAAGAACTAAAATTGCAAAATTTATAAATGCAAAACATAGAGAAGAAATAATATTTAGTAAAAATGCCTCTGAAAGTTTGAATTTAATTGCATATTCTTATGGTATGGAAAACTTAAAAAAGACCAAGAAATAGTTATTTCTATAATGGAACACCATTCGAATTTGGTTCCTTGGCAAAAAAGTGAGCAGAGTTACAGGTGCAAAATTAAATTATATGTATATAAATAATGAGTTTGAATTGTCTGATGAGGAAATTAAAAAGTAAAATAACAGATAATACTAAAATTGTTGGAATTACACACATCTCAAATGTTTTAGGAACTATAAATAATGTTGGGAAAATAATTAAATATGCACATAAAAAAGGAGCTATTGTAGTACTTGATGCATCACAAAGTATTCCACATACAAAAATTGATGTACAGGCTTTAGATGCGGATTTTGTTGTATTTTCTGGACATAAAATGCTTGCACCTCTTGGAATAGGCGTACTTTATGGAAAAAGAGAATTGCTAAATAAAATGTCTCCATTTTTAATGGGTGGAGATATGATAGAATATGTATATGAACAAGAAACAACATTTGCTCCATTACCAAATAAATTTGAAGCAGGGACTCAAAATGTTGAGGGTGTTGTAGGCTTAGGAGCTGCGATTGATTATATTGAAAATTTAGGATATGATAAAATACAAGAAATCGAGGAGGAAGTGGTTTCTTATGCAAGAGAGGAATTATCAAAATTAGATTATTTGGAACTATATATGACTCCTAATAAAGAAAATCATTCTAGTGTAATTTCTTTTAATATAAAAGGAGTACATCCACACGATGTTGCAAGTATTCTAGATAGCGAAGGAGTATGCATTCGCTCACGGAAATCACTGTGCTCAGCCTCTTATGAGATTTTTAGGAATTGATTCTACTTGTAGAGCAAGTTTCTATTTTTACAATACTAAAGAGGATGTGGATAGACTTATAAAAGGATTAAATAAAGCATATAATATGTTTAAAAAAATATATAGGAGGAAAATAAAACGTGAGAAGAGGAACACATCAATATCCATTCAGAGGAAAAATGGTGACTTTATCTGATATTTCTAGATACTATAATAATAAAGGAATAGAATTAAATCATACTATGTTTACAGCAGAGGTAAAAAGAAAGTTGCAGATAAAGTTGGAAGAGAAAATATAACAGAAGAACAAGTTTTAAATTCTGTTAAAAATACACTTTGTAAAAAGAATTTGGGGAACAGTTTTGCCTGAACATAGGGAAAACTGTATAAAAAGAATTTGGGCAAGATTTTTGGAATGATGTAGTAGCTAGAAAAACAGCTATTGGTCAAGCAAGAAAAAGCGAGACTGGAAAGTGAGAAAAAAATTTAGAGAGAGTATGAAGGTAGACCTAAACCTAACACCAGAAGTAAAAATAACTGAAAAAAATATAATTGAAAGAGAGGTTAAAGATGGAGGAGCTAGATAGCATATATAATGAATTAATAATGGAACACAGTATGAACTCATATAACAAAAAGAAATTAAAAGATGCAAGTTACGAGGAAATTGGACATAACCCAAATTGTGGAGATGAAATTACATTAGAAGTAAAGTTAGATGGTGATATTATAGAAGATATGGCCTTTTCTGGTCATGGTTGTGCAATTTCACAAGCTTCAACCTCAATAATGATAGATACTTTAAAGGGAAAGACTGTAAAAGAAGCACAAGATATAATAAAAACTTTTATAGGAATGATAAAAAGAGAACAGGAAAGCGAAGAAGAACTAGAAAAATTAGAAGATGCTATAGCATTTAAAAATATAACAAATATGCCAGCAAGAGTAAAATGTGCACTTTTAGCGTGGCATACACTTGAGGATATATTAAATAAAAATGAAGAAAATGGGAAAGGAAGCATTAATTGCTGTTGTAAATAATATGGAAAATAAAAAAGTATTGTTAGGTAGGAGTGGTGGTGTTGATAGCTCTGTTTCTGCTCTACTTTTAAAGGGAAAAAGGATATGATGTAATAGGAACAACCTTAGAATTATTTGTAGGAAGCAGTTGTTGCAATACAAATACTTACATAGATGCAAAAAATGTATGTAATCAAATAGGAGTACCACATTTTATCTTTAATTATAAAGAAGAATTTAAAAAATATGTAATTGATGATTTTATAGATTGTTATGCAAATTGCAGAACTCAAATCCTTGTATAGAATGTAACAAATATATGAAATTTGGCTTAATGTGGGAAAAGGCCAAAGAAATGGGATGTAATTACATAGCAACAGGTCATTATGCTAAAACAGAATATTCTGATGAATACAAAAAGATAGTATTAAAAAAAATCAAATGCGGGTAAAAAAGACCAAAGTTATGTATTATGGAATATTCCAAAAGATTTAGTAGAACATATAGTATTTCCTTTATCTGATTTTGAAAGCAAAGATGAGATAAGAAAAATTGCAAGAGAAAATAATCTAAAAGTTGCAAATAAACCAGATTCAGAAGATATTTGTTTTATTCCAGATGGAAATTATAAGAAATTTTTAGAAATAAATTCTGACATAAAAGCCAAAACAAAGGAAATATTGTAAATTCAAGGGAGAGATTTTAGGAAGACATACAGGGTTATATAATTACACAATTGGACAAAGAAAAGGTCTTGGAATTTCTAATAAAAGTACCTTTATTTGTTCTTGGATTTAACAGAGCAAAAAATGAGGTTATTGTTGGAGAGGAAAAGGAGCTTTATAAGTCTGAGTTAGAGGTTAAGGACATCAATTTATTGTTATTTGATAAAATAGAGATTGGCTTGAGGTTGAGGTTAAAACTAGATATTCGGCAAGACAAGCTAAAGCTAAAAATTGTACAAGATGGGGAGAAAATTAAAGTTAAGTTTGATGAACCGCAAAGAGCAATTACTCCAGGTCAATCAGCAGTATTTTACTTAGGTGATATTGTTGTTGGGGAGGAAAAATTTATATATAATATTAATAAATAATTAATGAAATCTTAACAAAGTTATGCTATAATAACTTCGTTAAGATTTTTTAAGGGGAAAAAATGAAAGTACTACTATATACAGAAAATGAAAAAATATTATCCAAAAGTGGTCTAGGAAAAGCCATAAAACATCAAATGAATGCTCTAAAAGCTGTAAATATTGAATACACGACAAATCCTAAAGACGATTTCGACATAGCACATATAAATTTTTACGGCTTAAAATCATATAGACTAGCCAAAAAAAGCTAAAAAAGCAAGGCAAAAAATAGTATATCACGCACATAGCACCGAAGAAGATTTTAGAAATAGCTTTATATTTTCAAATCAAGTATCAAAACTATTCAAAAAATGGCTTATAAAGTGCTATACACTTGGAGACGCAATAATTACACCAACAGAATACTCAAAGAAACTATTACAAAGCTATGGAATAAAAAATGACATATATGTAGTATCAAACGGTGTGGAATTAAAAAATTTCGGACACGACGAAAAAGCAGGTAGAGAATTTAGAAAAAAATATAATTTTAAAAAAGAAGATAAAATAATTGTTGGAATAGGATTATATATTGAAAGAAAAGGAATAATAGATTTTGTAGAGCTTGCAAAACAAATGCCTAAATATAAATTTATATGGTTTGGATATAGTCCATTAATTTTTCTCAAGAAAGAACGTTAGAAAAGCTGTTAATACAAAACTAAATAACCTAACATTTGCAGGCTATGTAGAACAAGAGACAATTTGACAAGCTTTAAATGGATGTGATGTGTACATTGCACCAACTTATGAGGAAACAGAGGAATAACAATTATAGAAGCGGCAAGTTGTAAAACTAATATGGTTGTAAGGGATATACCTGTTTTTAATGGTTGGCTTGAAAATGGAAAAAATGTTTATATGGCAAGAAATGTTAGTGAGTTTAAAAATAAAATAGAGGAAATTGTTAGTGGAGAGTTACCAAGTTTGGTTCAAGAGGCTTATAGTATAGCTGAGGAACGAAAAAGTGAAAATATTGGTGAGAAATTAAAAAATGTATATCAAAGCTGTAAAAGCACTACAAAACGAAAAAATCAAAGGGGAAAAATAAAATATGAATATAGGATTATTTACAGATTCATATCCGCCATACATAAATGGAGTAGCAACAAGTGTGTACAACTTAAGAGAAGCACTAAAAAACTAGGACACACAGTTTATATAGTAACAGTAAATGACAGCATAATAAAACACGAATATGATGAAAAAAAAAAAAAATATTAAGAATACCAGGAATACCAATAGGAATATATGATTACAGACTAGTGAAATATATCCAATATCAACTGTAAAAAAACAATTAAAAAATGGAAATTAGATGTAATACATTCACACACAGAATTTGGAGTAGGAATATTTGCAAGAATATTAGCAAAAAAATTCAAAATACCTCTAGTCCATACATATCATACATTATATGAAGATTATACACATTACATTACACATAATCATTTCGATAAATTAAGTAAAAAATAGTAAAAGACTTAACAAAAGTATATTGTGTGAAAACAGCAAAAGAAACAATTGTACCAACAGAGAAAATATACAAACTATTTAAAAAAAATATATGATAACAAAAATGTAAGTGTAATTCCGAGTGGAATAGACATAGAAAGATTTTTTGAGGAAAATGTAGAACAGGACAAAGTTGAACAAATAAAAGAAAAATACGGGATTGCTAAAGATGATTTCACAATTATATTTGTAGGAAGGCTAGCACAGGAAAAAAATATAGAATTTTTACTAAATGCACAACAAAAATTAATAGAAAAAAGAATCAATAATATAAAACTATTAATAGTAGGTGATGGCCCAGACAAAGAAAATTATATAAATATAACTAGAAAACTAAATATATTTGATAAAGTAATATTTACGGGAAAGATTGAACAGGATAAAATACAATATTACTATCAATGTGCAGATGCATTTGTTACGGCATCAAATTCAGAAACACAAGGGCTAACAGTAATAGAGGCAATGGCAGCAGGAGTTGTTCCAATTTGTATAAATGATATGGCTTTTTATTGATATGCTTCCTAAGAAGAGTTTATTTAATAATCAGAAAGAATATATAAACAGGCTTATAACATTTTCGGCAGATGAGGAACTAAGAAAAGAATACAAAGCAGAAATTAGAAAAAAAGCGGAAGAATATAGCTCTAATACTTATGCTCAAAGAGTGCTTAACGTATATAGTGGAGTACTAAATGGAGGAAAAAAGATAACACATTAAAAAGTAGGGAATTGATAAATGAAAAGAAAAAAAAATGGTTGAGGAATTTGTTTAATATAGTTACAATTATTATGACTGTATTAATTGTAATTTTTATTATTTATGGAATAAAGCTTGGAATATTTAAAGATAAAAATATTTTGATTGATTATATGAAAAAATTTGGAGTTTTTGCACCAACGTTTTTTATATTTATTCAAATTATACAAGTGATTTTTCCTGTAATACCAGGAGGTGCAAGCTGCTTAGCAGGTGTTCTTGCATTTGGACCAGTAGAAGGATTTATTTATAATGAAGTTGGATTAGTTATAGGCTCTATTGCAGCATATTATTTATCTAAAATATACGGATTAAGGCTTATAAATAGTTTGTTTAAGAAAGAACAGGTTGATAAATATTTGGGATATATAAGAACAAACACTTTTGAAAAGGTTTTCTTTTGGGCATTTTTTGCCAGGGCTTCCAGATGACCTTTTATGTTATATTTCGGGATTAAGTAATATTTCTTTTTAAGAAGTTTTTTGGCTATAGTGGTTTTGGGAAAACCGTTGGCTTTGATTATGTATAGCGTTTTTGCTTATGTAATTTAATATGATTTGGGATATAAATACTTGGATTAGGTTATACTAGTTTGGGTATTTATTTTTTTGCCTAAAAGATATTGTTTCGTAACTGTTACGAAAATATTACATTTTCTTTACATTTGTGCGATATGTGTTGAATGAAATCAACCTGTGTAGTAAAATGTGTACATAGTAAATTGTGTATGAGATTGAGAGGAGAAATTTGATATGAGAAAATATGAGGAAAATACGGGAATTACTTTGATTGCTCTTGTTGTAACAATAATTGTGCTTTTAATATTAGCAGGAGTTAGTATCTCTATGCTAACAGGTCAAAATGGAATATTGAATAGAGCGGCAGAGGCAAAGGAGAAGACAGAAGTAGCGCAAGAAGATGAACAAAACACAATGTCAAGTTATGAAGATGAGATGAGCAATTACTTAGGTGTTGATTGGGAATCTGCTAAAGCTAATGCAAAAGCACCTGATGAACAAAAAAGAAGAGCGAAATAATGGCGTAATTGGTATAGGAACCAATGGTAAAGCAGTTAATATGGATTTATGGGAATATACTAAATTAGATGATGGAACATATGGTTTAAACACAGAAACGAATTTAAATACAGAAGCAAGTGCTGGAGTTACATCTGGATATAAAGGAGATTTCTCAGAAGATGGAAAGATTTCAGGTACAATTCCTCAATATATAAGCAGTGATAATGGAAGTACGTTTCAAGCTGTTACTGATTTGAAGTGGCTATTTTATAATTGTGCTGATTTAAAAGTTATGCCTAAAATACCTGAAACAGTTAAATCGATGAGGTATACTTTTAGAGCTTGCACTAATTTAAGTGTTGTTAGTGATATCCCAAATGGAGTTGTGGATATATCTAGATGTTTCTACGAGTGTACAAGCATAGAAGATAGGCCAAATTTACAGGATACTGTAATTGATATGTCTTCAACTTTTAATGGATGTTCAAATATAAAAAGTTGTTATAAAATTCCGAAAAATGTTCAAGATATGTCTAGGACGTTTATGAATTGTACCAATCTTATGAATACAGGAGAAATACCTAGTAGCGTAATAAATATGAATAGAACTTTTTTACGAATGTTCCAATTTAAGAGGAACTTTAGAAATAAATGCAAATTTAACAGGCAATGTATCTGTAGATGAATCTGATTGTTATTATATATTTTACAAAGCTGTTACTTCGGATGGGGAGAGTCTTAGACTAACAGGGAAGTGTTTAAAATTGGCAGAAATTATTGCAGTAACTAATAATCCTAATATAACTATGTAAAATTTATCAATTGATTTAAAAATGGAGTTCCCTGAAATAAAGGGATTCTCAGTAAGAAATTTAAAGTATATGAGAAAATTTGCAGAAGAATATCCGGATTTTAAATTTGTGCAAGAAGTTCTTGCACAAATTACATGGTATCATAATATTATTTTAATGGATAAAATAAATGATATTGAAGAAAGAAAATGGTACATAAAAGAAATTGTACAAAAAAGGTTGGTCTTCAAATATGTTAAAAATGCAAATTGATGGAAAGGTTTATGAAAGACAAGCCTTAGCGGAAAAAATAACAAATTTTGATTTAACATTACCTAGTGTACAAAGTGATTTAGCTACTCAAACTATGAAAGACCCATATATATTTGATTTTATTTCTATAAAAGGAAAAGTTAAAGAAATAGAGATTGAAAAGGCAATGATAGACAAAATAAAAGATGTTTTTTAATAGAGTTAGGAAAAGGATTTGCATTTGTTGGAAGTGAGTATAAATTAGAGGTTGGAGGAAAAGAGTACTTTATAGATTTACTTTTTTTTATCATTTAAAATTAAAATGTTATATAGTAGTTGAATTAAAAGCAAGAGAATTTGAGCCTACAGATGCAGGACAACTTAATTTTTATTTATCAGCAATAGATGATTTGGTAAAAGATAAAGATGATAATGCAACTATTGGATTATTACTATGTAAAGGAAAAGATAATTTTACAGCAGAATATGCTTTAAAAGATATAAATAAACCTATTGGAGTTAGTGAATATAAACTACTAGAAGATATGCCTGAATATTTACAATCCCAATTACCGAGAACAGAAGATATTGAATTACACATAAAAGATATTGAGAAAATAGAAAATGATGAGGATTAATAAAAAATAAATAAGAAAATAGTAAAAACATTGCTATTTTCTTATTTTTTAAGTCTTGGTTATATTTTTTATTTCAGAAGCTTTCTAATCTCCTCAAACAAAATAGGTTTAAACTCCTCAATAGGCAAAGGCATATTATACAAAATCGAATTAAAAAGAAGTAGAACTTGCAAGTTCAATAATCATAAACAAAGTAGCCTCAGGACATTTAAGTTTAATATTATTTTTCTCAACACCATTCATAAAAATACTAAAAATAGAACCATCATCATAAGGTAAATCAGCTATTTTATTCATAGTTTGGTTATAAATTCCTAAAGATAAATTTTTAGAAATAAACTTAAGAAGCAAATGGTTTTTATTTAAAGCATCAATAATATGTTCAATAATAAAAATAATTTGGTCCTCAAAATTTGAAATTTCCGTTTTCCTTAAAGCCTTTATTGCATCAGCAAAAAGCTTTCCGAGATTTTTTTTCAATTAATTTATTTTGAATGTCATATTTATCCTTAAAATATAAAAAAAAGTACCTTTACCAACCCCAGCACTTTCGGCTATATCTTGTATAGAAGTTTCTTTAAATCCCTTTTTAGTAAATAGGTTAAAAGCAGAGCTAAGAAGTGTTTCCTCCTTTATTTTCTTATTTTCTTCCGATTTTTTTTCATAAGCATATACCTCAATTCTTTTCATATATTATTTCTGTATTATGTAACTTATTATCCCACAAAAAAGAAGAAAAAATAGTCAATAATTTCAACGAAAAATATTGACTGATGGTCACAAAAGTGCTACAATGATTAAAGTTAAAAGTGACTAGCAGTCAAAACGTTCTTAAAAGAACCGGGCCCAAAAGAACAAAAAGAACAAATGGGACCAAAAAGAACCGACCCTAATGGGGCAGAAAGGAAGAAAAAAGTATGAAAAAAATTTGGTGAATTTATATGTAAACACAAGATAGCGATACTAATAATAGCAGTATTACTATGTATACCATCAATATATGGAATGATGGCAACAAGAGTAAATTATGACATATTATCATATTTACCAAGTAACATCGAAACAGTAAAAGGTGAAAAAATCCTATCAAATGATTTTAATATGGGATCATTTTCAATAGTACTCGTAAAAGATATACCGCAAAAAGAATCTAATCAATCTGGAAAATAGGTTTAGAGAGATAGATTCTGTAAAAGACGTAATTGGAATAACAGATGTAACAGGAAGTCAAATTCCGGTAGATATGTTACCAGATGATGTATTAAACAAAATCTACAAAGAAGATGGAACAACAGCAGTTTTAGTTATATTTGAAGATGGAATTGCAGAAGATAGAACATTAGATGCAATTCAGACATTAAGAGACATAACTGATGAGAACTGCAAAATCAGTGGAATGTCTGCAACAAACTTAGACATAAAAGATATATGTAACTCAGAAGTAATAATATATGTAATAATTGCAGTAATACTATGTGCGATAATCCTAGGAGTTGCATTAGATTCGTATGCAATGCCATTTATATTATTAGGAAATATTGGAATTTCAGTATTATATAATATGGGAACAAATGTCGTATTTCATGAAATATCATATATAACAAAAAGCAATAAGTGCGGTGCTACAGCTAGGTGTAACAATGGACTTTGGAATATTTTTTGTACCATAGTTACAAACATCAAAAAAGAAACAGAAAGTAATAACGATAAGGCAATGGCACTAGCAATAGCTGATACCTTAAAAATCTGTTGTAGGAAGCTCACTTACAACAATAGCAGGATTCTTAGCATTATGCACAATGACCTTAACACTTGGAAAAGATATAGGTTTAGTTATGGCAAAAGGTGTTGCATTAGGTGTAATTTCTACAGTAACAATTTTACCAAGCTTAATATTAGTTTTCGATAAATTAATAACAAAAACAGCACATAAAGATATTTTACCTAAATTTACAGGAGTGAAAAACTTCGTAATAAATCATTCTAAAGCTATTGCAGTAGCATTTGTTGTGATTTTACCATTTGCAATTTATGGTTATACTCATACAGAAAGTTATTATAACTTAATGAGTGGACTTCCAAAGACATTACCAAGTGTTCAAGCAAATGATACCTTAGCAAATGATTTTGATATGGTTTCAACAGAACTTGTATTAATAGACAAAAATATACCAGATGATAAAGTTGCAGAAAATGCTTGAGAAAATTGATAATTTAGATGGAATAAAAATGAGTTTAAGTTATTCAAAAATAACAGATAAGCTAAATATGCCAGCTGAATTTTTACCAGAAAGTATATTAAAATTATTTACAAGTGATAAATATCAAATGATAATAATAAGTTCAAAATATGAAAATGCAACAGATGAGTTAAATAATCAAATTGCTGAGGTAAATAACATAATAAAAACTTATGACGAAAATGGATTAATGGCAGGAGAAGGTCCACTTATGAAAGACCTAGTTGAAATTGCAAACCACGATTTCAATAGTGTAAATACATTCTCAATTGGAGTAATATTTGCATTAATGTTTATAGTGTTACAATCTATCTCACTACCATTTATATTAATAATAGTAATAGAATTTGCAATATTTATAAATATGGGAATACCAGCATATATGGGACATCAAGTACCATTTGTAGCATCAATAGTAATAGGAACAATCCAACTTGGTGCAACAATAGATTATGCAATTTTAATAACAAATAAATATATTCAAAAGAGAAAAGAAGGCTTAAGCAAGAAAGATGCTATGGACTACGCACTTGGAACATCAATAAGTTCAATAGTTGTAAGTGGTTTATGCTTCTTTGGAGCAACATTTGGAGCGGGTGTTTACTCTCAAATTGAAATGATAAGTTCACTATGTATCCTTATTTCAAGAGGAGCAGTTGTAAGTATGATAAGTGTAATATTAGCACTTCCAACATTTTTGATGATGTTTGATAAAATTATATGTAAGACAACAATTGGGATGAAAGAAGTAAAATGACACAAATGGACCGGTTCTTTTTGGGTCATTTGGCACAAAAAGAACCGGTCCCAATGGGGCACAATGAGGCACAATTGAAAGGAGATAATTAATTATGAATAATGGAGTAAAAAAAGCTATCTGTATAGCAAGTACGGTTACAATGTGTGGATTATACACATTGCCAATTTATGCAATCAATGAAAAAGACACAATGTATTGCAAGGCAAATAATATAGGAGTAGTTTACAAAAGAAACTTCAAACGGAGAAGAAAAAAAAATGAAGATATGCCAATAGATACATCTATTAAATATTATTTGGATGGAAATGAAATTTCTATTGATGATTTAAAAGGAAAATCTGGAAAAGTTAAAATTGAAATTAATTTTACTAATAAAGATAAGAAAATAGAGACAATTGATGGAAAACAAGTTACAATGTATACACCTTATGTCGTAGCGTGTGGCACTATTTTGGATAATGAAAAATTTTCAAATGTTACAATATCTAGTGGAAAAATAATAGATAACGGCTCAAATTCAGTTGTTCTTGGAATTAGTATGCCAGGTATGCAAGAAAGTTTGGATATTGATGAAATAGACATTCCAGAAAATGTTGTAATAGAAGCTGATGCCAAAGATTTTGAATTAGGAAATATGTATATGTACATTGAATCAAATGTATTTGATAATGATTTGGACTTTTTAGATGAGTTTGATGATTTATATGAACAAAGTAAAACTCTAAAAGATGCAAGTAAACAGTTAGTAAGTGGAAGTAAAACTTTAAAAGATGGTGCAAATACTTATTCAGAAAAATGGGCGAATTTAACACAGGTGTTGCTAGCTACACAAATGGCGTAAATACAGTAAGCACAAATTATTCTAAAATAAATGATGGAATATCTTCTGTAAATGAAAACACTAAAAAAAAAATAGCAGAAGGAAGTTCTAATTTATCAAGTGGAATAAAGGATTTAAAAAGCAACTTATCTACTATAATTTCAGCAATTGGAAGCATAAAAACAGGAGCAGATGCAATAGATGGTGGAATTTCTAAGATGGAAACAGCTGTTGAAAACAATATCGAAACTTTAACAGCATCTACATCTAAAGATTCTGAAACAGCTAAAACTTTAGCAAAATTAGGAACAGCAACAGAAACTTCAGTTGCAAGTTTAAAAGCTACTAAAAATGCATTAGAAACAACAGTAAGCACTATGGAAGATGGCGAAACAAAAACAGAATTACAAACAGAAATTGCTAAATTAGATGAACAAATTACTACATTGGAGAAAAAATACAGCTACTGAAAGAGCAGCATATAATAAAACTATGGAAGCTGAAACAACTGGGGTTTTAACAGGATTAAATACTCTTAAAACATCTTTACAAACCTTAAAAGGAGTATCAAGCAAAGTAACATCGGGAATTAACCAGTTGGTTAGTGGTTCACCAGAATTACAAGCAGGATTAGATAAATTAGAAAGTGGATCAAATACATTATCAAGTGGGGCTAAGAGCCTAAGTGATGGAACAAGTACATTGTTTAGTGGAGCTAAAGAATTAAAGAGCGGAATTGATACTTTAAATTCTAATAGTGAAACTATAAAGAGTAGCAGTAGTCAGTTAAATGATGCAGCTAAAACATTATCTGATGGTGCATCAACTTTATCAGATGGAATGAAACAATTTGATAATGACGGTATTAATACTATTTATAACTTTGTAAATGGTGATGTTAAAGGAGCTCAAAATAGAGTCGAAAAATTGATGGATTTGGCTAAAAATAGCGGTTCTTATAAGTATGTTTTAAAAGTAGATAATTTAAAATAATTTGCTTGACTTAAAAATATTTTTAAGGTAAAATTTAGAAAAATAAATATTCAAAGGAGGAAATAAAAAATGGAATATTTAGAAAAAGTTTTAAAGAAAACAGGAGTTACATCACTTGTCACATCAATAATATTTGCAATACTTGGAGCAATTTTAATTGCAAATCCAGAAGGAACAATAAAATTTATTGCAATCATTTTAGGAGTAATGTTTGGGCTAGTTGGTTTATATAAAATCATCAATTACTTTGAAAATAGAGGAAAATACGATTTTTACAATTATGATATAGCTTATGGAGTTATAGCAATAGTACTTGGAATTGTAACAATTTGCTATAGTACACAAATAGGAGCAATTTTTAGAATACTTATAGGTTTATGGATTGTTTATAGTGCAATTCTTCGAATTAACTTATCTATAAAATTAAAAGCAATCGAGTCAAATGTTTGGATATATAGTTTAGTAATTGCTTTAATAATGGCAATATGTGGAATATTTATTATTTGCAATTCAGGAGCTGTTATTGTAACATTGGGAGTAGTTGTAGTAATATATTCGGTACTTGATGTAATAGAAAGTATAATGTTTTTAAATAATGTAAGTAAACTAAGTTAATCTTAGTTTTGAGCCGTTTTTGCTCGGTTCTGGTTGGATACATTTTGGTTTGGGCACCCGCGTAAGCGACCAAACGAACGCTAGTGAGTGCGATTGGAGCAACTTTCATATCTTTTATTTAATCCGAAAGTTGCGACACACAAGGGTGGCAAAACCAAAATGTATCCAACCAGAACCGAGCAAAAAATTGGTGAATTGGAAGAAGTAAGTTTTCGGAGGATGTCAAAATGGAAAAAATAAAGAAATGGTATAAAGAGATTGCAAAACTATTGTACAATATCAAAGTTGACCGAATTGGAGAATGCTCGGCCCAGTGTGCATATTATACAATATTATCTTTTATACCATTTATTATTTTACTTATCACTTTAATTCAGTATACAAATATTCAGCCACAAACGCTATTTGAAGCAATTTCTAAAATTATCCCATCAGGTATGAATGAATTTGTTTTAAATATTGTTCAGGAAGTATATTCAAAATCGATTGGTACAGTTTCAATATCAATCATATTTACAATTTGGGCAGCTGGAAAAGGGTTGTTTGCATTAACAAAAGGATTACAAGTAGTTTACAAAACAAATGACAAAAAGCAAAGTTCATATATATATTTAAGACTAAATGTATTGTTAGAAACAGTTTTATTTATCATTTTAATTGTTGCAGGGCTTACAATGCTTGTGTTTGGCGACAGCTTAAAAAAATATAATACAAGAACATTTTGGAGGATTTGAAAATTTTAATATAGTTTCATCAATATTTACAGAATTATTATTTATTTTTGCAACATTTTTTGTGTTTTTGCTTTTATATAAGTTTATGCCAAAACACAAAGTAAGCTTTAAGAGTCAATTATGTGGAGCTATTTTTGGTGCTATTGCTCTTAATGTGGTTTCTTTTGTCTTTTCAAAGTACTTATATATTTTTAAAGGATTTTCTTGGACTTATGGAAGCTTAACTACTTTAATGCTTATAATGATGTGGACCTATTCGTTTTTTTATACGGTGTTTTTGGGCGCTGAATTTAATAAGTGGGTTAATAGAGTTAAAATATAAAATTTCGTATTGGGGACGGTTCTTTTCACGAAAAGAACCGTCCCCTAATACGAAAAAGTTGACATAAACTCAAACAAATGATATACTAATAAAGTCACATGTTAATAAACATAAAAACAGGAGGAAACACTATGAAAATTATTGTTGCAACAGGGAATAAGGGCAAACTCAAAGAAATCAAAGAAATTTTTTCTGAATATGAAATAATTTCAAACAAAGAAGCAGGCTTTAACATTGATATTGAAGAAGATGCAAAAACTTTTGAAGGAAATGCATTAAAAAAGCAAAATCAATTGCCGAAGTTTCAGGAGAAATTTGTCTTGGCGATGATTCAGGCATTATGATTGATTATTTCAATGGATGGCCTGGAGTGAGAACTGCTAGATGGATGAATGGTACTGACAAAGAAAAAAATCTTGCCATTATCGAAAAAATGCAGGGAATTCCCAAAGAGCAGAGAACCATTCATTGGGTAACAGCTATTGCTATTGTGGACAAAGAAGGAAATAGCCACACAGGTATACATAGCGTGGATGGAACTGTTGCATTAGAACCGCGAGGAGAAAACGGTTTTGGCTTCGACGAGATTTTTGAATTACCAAATGGAAAGACCTTAGCAGAGCTTTCTGATGAAGAAAAAAATGAAATCGGAGCTAGAAAAAAGCACTTGAAAAAGTGAAGAAAAAAATAATTTAATAGTAGAAAGAAAAGGAAGAGTGAAATTTTATACTCTTCCTTTTTCTGATTGGGGACGGTTCTTTTTCCGAAAAAAAGAACCGTCCCCAATCAGAAAAAAAATGTATATTTATAACTTTGGAAAAAATTAAATCAAAGGAGAATGTAAAATGATATACACAATAACTCTAAACCCAGCTTTAGATTATATAATAAAATTAAAAGAGCTAGTACCAAACGAAATTAATACATCTGAATCGGAATACATCCTTCCAGGAGGAAAAGGAATAAATGTATCAATAATACTAAAAAGATTAAATGTAGAATCTGTAACTTTAGGCTTTATTTCAGGATTTACAGGCAAAGAAATTCAAAAACTTGTAGAAAAAGAAAAAATTCAAACAGATTTTATAAATCTAGAAGAAGGACATTCAAGAATAAATGTGAAAATTTTAGAAGATGAAAAAGAAACTGCAATAAATTCTAAAGGACCATTAGTAGATAATAAATCAATTGAAAAATTATATCAAAAATTAAGTAATCTAAAGGAAAACGATATTTTAGTTCTATCAGGAAGTATACCAAAAGGAATAAAAGAGGATATTTATGAGGAAATATGTGAAAAAATAAAAGATAAAAATGTAAAAATAGTTGTAGATTCAACAAAAAGTTACTGTTAAATACATTAAAATATAGGCCATTTTTAATAAAACCAAATCATCACGAATTAGGAGAAATATTTAATGTTCAAATTTTAAATCAAGACCAAGCAATAGAATATGCTAAAAAACTTCAACAAAAAAAAGGAGCACAAAATGTGCTTGTATCTATGGGCGAGAAAGGCTCAATCCTTTTAGATGAAAATGGGAAATCATACAAAAAAGCTGCTATTTCAAATAAAAATGTAATAAATACAGTTGGAGCCGGAGACTCTATGGTTGCGGGTTTTTTAGCTGGATATTTAAATTACAAAAATCACGAAGATGCCTTAAAATTAGGAATTGCGTCAGCATCTGCTACTGTAAACAATGTGTTTTTGGGGACAAAAGATGAAATTAATGAATATTTTAACAGCTTTTAGTTAAAATAAAAATATCGAACTTTTTGAAATTAGGACGGTTCCTTTTACAAAATGTCCCAAAAGAACCGGTCCCAATGGGACATTTTTCACAAAAGGAACCGTCCCCAATACAAAAAAAAAAGAAAGGAGATATCTCAAAAAATGAAAATAACAGACTTAATAAATAAAGATGCCATTGACTTAAATGTTCACATATCAACCAAAAAAAGAGCTAATAAAAAAAAGCAATCGAATTAATGGCACAAAATGGAAACATAAAAGATTTAGAAAAATATGAAAACCTTGTTCTAAAGAGAGAGAAAGAAGGTTCAACTGGAATTGGAGAAGGAATAGCGATTCCACACGGTAAAGGTGAATGCATAACAAAACCTGGACTTGCAGCAATGGTGATTCCAAATGGTGCGGATTTTGACGCTTTGGATGGAAACAAGGTTAATTTATTGTTTCTAATAGCTGCACCAGATACAAAAGATAATATTCATTTAGATGTTTTAAGTAGATTATCAACTTTACTAATGGATGCAAGTTTTAGAGAAAATCTATTAAATGCAAAATCAAAAGATGAATTTTTAAAAATAATAGATAATGCAGAAAATGCAAAATTAAATAAAAATGAAAATCAAAATAATGGCTATGAATTACTTGGAATTACAGGGTGTCCAACGGGTATAGCTCATACTTATATGGCGGCCGAAGGCTTAGAAAATGCTGGAAAAGAAATGGGTCATTTAATAAAAAGTAGAAACTCAAGGTCAGTCTGGTGCACAAAATGTTTTGACAGATGAAGAAATAAAAAGGGCAAAAGCAATTATAATTGCGGCAGATGTAAATGTAGATTTATCTAGATTTAATGGCAAAAAAGTTTTAAGAACAGGTGTTACAGATGGAATTCGTAGACCAAAAGAGTTGATAGAAAAGGCCTTAAATGATGACATACCTATTTATCACGGTACAGGTTCAGAAGGGGATGGAAATGGAGAAAATGCTAATTCAAATAAAGGTGGAAAAAATATCTATAAACATCTAATGAGTGGTGTTACGCATATGTTACCATTTGTTGTAGGTGGAGGTATTTTAATTGCTATTGCATTTTTACTAGATGATTATTCAATAAATCCCGCCAACTTTGGTATGAATACACCAATTGCAGCGTTTTTCAAAACAATTGGAGGTATGGCATTTGATTTTATGCTACTAATTTTATCAGGTTATATTGCTATGAGTATAGGTGATAGGCCGGGACTAGTTGTAGGTTTTGTTGGTGGAGCAATTGCTAAAGCTGGAACAACATTTACATCATTTAGCAATCCGGATGAAGTCCTAGTAAGCTCAGGTTTCTTAGGCGCTCTTCTTGCAGGTTTTATAGGTGGATATGTAATTTTGCTTTTTAAAGAAAATATTTAGTTTTATGCCCAAAAAGCTTAGAAGGAATTAGAACAATTTTAATTTATCCTGTTGCAGGTGTGCTTTTAATAGGAATTATTATGTTATTAATAAACCCATTTGTTTCGGCGATAAATACAGGATTAAACAATTTCTTATTTTCACTAAGTGGTGTAAATAAAATTATTTTAGGAGCGATACTTGCTGGTATGATGTCTGTTGACCTTGGAGGACCTGTAAACAAAGCAGCATATACATTTGGTACAGGTATGCTTGCAGAAGGTCATTATGAGATAATGGCAGCCGTTATGATAGGAGGAATGATTGCACCACTTGCAATTGCATTAGTTGCAACATTTTTCCCTAAAAACTTCCTAAAAAAAAAGAAAGACAAGCAGGACTTTTAAATTATGTTATGGGATTATCATTTATATCAGAAGGAGCAATACCATTTGCATCTGCTGACCCACTTAGAGTTTTACCATCATGTGTGGTAGGGTCCGCGGTATCTGGAGCAATGTCTATGGCATTTAATTGTACTTTAATGGCTCCTCATGGCGGAATATTTGTACTTCCTCTTATTGGTAATTGGGGTTGGTATTTGGTTTCTTTGGTTGTGGGTTCTGTAGTTTCTATGGCGATTATGACGGCTCTTAAGAAAAATGTGTGGGAATAGAAAGCACTTTATGGTTAATCAAAAAATAGTAAGGAGTTGAATATTTTGATAAAAGATACAATTATAATAGAAAATGAAACAGGACTTCATGCAAGACCTGCAACAGAAATTTCAAAAGAGGCTATGAAATATAAAAGTGATATAAAATTTGTTGTAAATGGAAAAACGCTAAATGCTAAATCTCCACTTATGATTATGGCAGCAGGAATAAAATCTAAATCTGAAATGGAGATAATATGTGATGGCGAGGACGAAAAAGAAGCATTAAAAGGTTTAATGACAGTAATTAAAAGTCAAATTGATAAATAAGGAGCTAAAAAAATATGCTAAAGGGAATGGGAATTTCTGATGGAATTGGAATAGGAAAAGCCATCATATTAAATAATGAGGATATTAAGCCAGAAAAAATTAGAACAGATGATATAGAACAAGAAAAAAAGATTTTTTTAGATGCAATCCAAAGTGTAAAAGATGAAACCAAAAATTTAATAAGTACTTTAAATGGAACAGAAAAAGATATAATGGAAGCATATTTGGCAATTTTACAAGATGATACATTAGTTCAAGAAACAATAAAAATTATTGAACAAGAAAAGTGTAATGCAGATTATGGAGCAGATGTTGGTTTTAATAAAATTATTCAAATATTTGAGCAAATGGATGACCCTTATATGGCAGCAAGAAGTGCAGATATAGCAGATATGAAAAAAGAAAAGTTTTATCTAAAATTTTAAATATAAAAGAAATAAATTTGTCAAATTTACCGATTCATACAATTTTGGTTGCAAAAAGAACTTTCAACATCAAATACAGCAAAATTAGATTTAAAAAATATAGAAGGAATTATAACAGAAATTGGAGGAGAAAACTCACATACAGCTATTATGGCAAGAACTCACAGAATACCTGCGATTGTGGGAATTAAAAATGTTACTAATTTAATAAATGAAGAAGATGTAATAGCCATAAATGGTAAAACAGGAGAAATATTTATAAATCCTTCAAAAGAAGAAGAAAAAATCTCATTGAAATAAAAGAAAAATCTGATGACATAAAAAAAGAATTAGAAGAATATAAAAACAAGCCTTCAATTACAAAAAAAAGATGGACACCAAGTTGAACTTATGGCAAATATTGGAGATGTGAGCGATATTAATATTGTAACAGAAAATACAGCAGAAGGTGTGGGACTTTTTAGAAGTGAGTTTTTGTATATGAATTCTGATGATTTTCCAACAGAAAATGAACAATTTGAAGCTTATAAAAAAGTTGCTGAAAGTATGCCTAAAAAAAAATAGTAGTAAGAACTTTAGATATTGGTGGAGATAAAAATTTGAAATATATGAAACTTCCACAAGAGGAAAATCCATTTTTAGGATATAGAGCAATAAGGATTTACCTAGATAATATTGCATTATTTAAGGTTCAGTTAAGAGCAATTTTAAGAGCTAGTTACTATGGCAATTTGGCAATAATGTTTCCAAATAGCTTCTGTTAAGGAACTAGTTGATGCAAAAAAAGTTGTGGAAGATGTAAAAAAGAATTACGAGAAAAAAATATTTTATTTAATGAAAATATAAAAATAGGTATTATGATAGAAATTCCTTCAGCTGCAATAATGGCAGATGAACTTGCTAAAGAATGTGATTTCTTTAGTATTGGAACTAATGATTTAATTCAATATACCTTAGCTGTTGAAAGAGGAAATGAGAAAGTAGCAAGTCTTTACACACATTTTCATCCAGCAGTTATTAGGCTTATTAAATATGTTATTGATTCAGCTCATAATAATGGAATCATTTGTGGTATGTGCGGGGAAGCGGCAGGAGATAGTTTATATATTCCTTTGCTTGTAGGTATGGGCTTAGATGATTTTTCTATGAATGCTAATAAGATTTTGGAAAGTAGAAAGCTAGTTAGAAGTCTGGATTATAGTGAATGCAAAATCTTAGCAGATGAAGTTTTAAAAATGGTTCATAGGGAAGAGATTAAAGAAAAAATTGAATAAATTTGGAAAATAATTGATTCGATTAACATAAAGTGATATAATTGGGGTATTGCAAAATAATATTTGTTTGCAGTGCCCCGTTGATTTTTATAATAAAAAAGGAGAAAATAACATGATAAAGGTAAACGTGAATGAATTAAGAAAGGTTGCGGTAGAATACCGGGCGGACGTTAATATTTGGGATATTGCCAAAGAAGCAGAGCAGCTTTATAATGCTATAAAGTTAGTCGGAATAGAAAATGTTGTTACAACATATTTAAAAACGACTTTTCGGAAGAGGAAAAAATAGGGTTAGAAAGCTCAAAGAGAATAAGAGCAGTTGCAGCATATTTTATGATGAACCAACTGCATATGAATGATAGTCCAACAAGTATTGGAAGATTGGAAAATCATTTTGGTGGCATTTCATTGGATACGACTATTGGATATCGATTAGGTCTCAAAGGACAGTTAACTGTATCTAGTGTATCAAATATGGAAATGCTCGAAAAGTACATTGGAGGAAAACAGCTGGAGTATCATTATAGCGAAGTGTATGTTCAGAGACTTTATAATTTAATAGTTATGAAAAACGAAAATGTAGAACTCTGGGCACTTTGGAAGAAAATCGAAAATCTTTATAAAAGCATTGTTACAGTTGGGTTGAGTAATACAACAATATGGTATTACAACAAGAAAATCCATAAAGTTACAATGAAAGGAAATGAGATTCCAGAAAGAATGCTGGCCTTCTGTCTGTTTTCGATTATCCATATGTATAGAATCGGAAAAGACGATTTGAGCAATGGAAGTTATCGAGTAGAAAATCCGCACATTAGAATTCTTAGAAAAAGTTTGGATTGAATAGCCAGATGGAAACTATTTTAGGAGATACTGACATCTTCGAGGATAGAAGAGAAGCAATGAAGTGCATTTCATTAAGACAGATAGCTGGAAGATACTTAAAGAAATCGACAGCTGGAAAGATGACAAATGGACCAATTCTTATGCAGATACCATTTGACTGTATACAGCGTAAAATGACAGACTTAACAGATGAAACACTATACCAGCTTTGGACAGCATTGGATGCACTTTATAAGACCGCCAAAATTGTGGGTATTAGTGATGTTAAAGTAAGGTACTTATATGGGGATGTCATAAAAACAGAATCTGAAGCAATGAAATTGCCTCAAAGAGTGAGAGCGTTTTTGTGAAGAAGCTGTAATTTATATGTATCGTATGGATGCCTCTACAGAAAGTAGAAGTCGTCTTGAAAAGCATCTTGGATTAGAAGCTCCGAGTAAAATTATTCTCGGAGATACAAACGTAGTAAACTGCAAAGGAAGTATGCCATGCGTTTGTCTTAAAGAATTAGTTGAAAGACTCAATTCTAAGTAACGTATAAACTAAAAACGGGGCAAAGGGTGTCAGCTTATATTGATACCCTAAAATTAATTATTTTCAACAAACAAAGCCTTGGCAACCCAAGGTAAAAAAGTTTTTAAAATAAATAATTCCAATTAGTATTATTATAATTAATAATAATTTTTTTATATTAAATTTTTACGTTTTTTTCATTTTTAGCTCCTTTTCTTTTTTTTCTTTATTTGTATTATAATAATAAAGTAAAATTAAGGCTTTAAGAAAAATGAATAAAACTTAAATTTTTTATTAAGAAAAATAAAATTTGTAATATTTCTGTAATGTAAATGTAACAATACTTTTAACCTTACAGACTAAATAATTTAAAAATTTACCCATAAAACTGTTGCAATTGCAACAGTTTATTTTTTTTTTTAGTGTTATAATTCATTCCATCACGAAGAGGAGGAAATGAAAAATGAAAATAATAAAAAGAGATGGAACAATTGTAGAATACAACCCAGAAAAAATCAAAAATGCAATAAAAAAGCCAATAACGACGTTGGTAGGAAAGAAAAAAAAGCAACCAATGAAGAGATTGAAGAAATAATAAAATATATAGAAGAACTACAAAAGAAGAATATTAGTAGAAGATATTCAAGACATAATAGAACAAAAATTGATGGAAATAGGAAGATATGAGCTTGCAAAACAATATATAACATATCGTTATACAAGAGAATTAGTAAGAAAAGCAAACACAACAGACCAATCAATAAAAAAGAACTAATAGATGGAGAAAGTGAATATTGGAATACAGAAAACTCAAACAAGAATGCTAAAATAGTAACAACACAAAGAGACTATTTAGCAGGAATAACAAGTACAGATATAACAAGAAGATTTTTACTACCAGAAGATATAGTAAAAGCTCATGATGAAGGAATAATTCATTTCCACGACGCAGATTATTTTGCACAAAATGCATTACATAATTGTGATTTAATAAACCTAGAAGATATGTTACAAAATGGAACAATAGTAAATGGAGTTATGATAGAAAAACCACATAAATTTTAACTGCAATGACAATAGCAACACAAATAATAACAGCTGTAACCTCAAGTCAATATGGTGGAGCAACAGTTACAATGACTCATCTTGCACCATTTGTAAGAGATAGCTACAAATATTACCTAGAAAAAATATAAAGCAAGAGGATTTTCAAATCAAACTGCCGAAAAATATGCAAAAGAAGACTTAGCAAAAAAGAAGTAAAAGATGGAGTACAAACATTCCAATATCAAATAAATTCAATGACAACAACAAATGGACAATCACCATTTTTAAGTGTATGTTTCTATTTAGGAGAGACAAAAGAATACAAAAGAAGAGTTAGCAATGATAATAGAAGAATTCTTAAATCAAAGAATTCAAGGAATGAAAAAAATGAAAAAAGGAGTATATATTACACCAGCATTCCCAAAATTATTATATGTACTAGAAGAGGACAACATTAAAAGAGATAGCAAATATTGGTATTTAACAGAGCTTGCAGCAAAATGTACAGCTAAGAGAATGGTACCAGACTACATATCAGAAAAAAGAAAATGCTAGAATACAAAATAGATCAAAATGGTAATGGAAACTGTTTCCCATGTATGGGATGTAGGTCATTCTTAACACCATATATAGATCCAGAAACAAATAAACCAAAATATTATGGAAGATTTAACCAAGGTGTTGTAACAATAAACTTAGTAGATGCTGCATTATCATCAGATAAAAATGAAGATGCATTCTGGAAAATAATGGATAAAAGATTAGAGTTATGCCACAGAGCCTTACAATTAAGACACGAAAGACTAAGCAAAGCAACAAGTGACGTAGCACCAATTTTATGGCAACACGGAGCACTAGCTAGACTTCCAAAAGGAGCAAGTATTCACGAATTACTTCACGGAGGATATTCAACAATATCACTTGGATATGCAGGTCTTTATGAATGTGTAAAATTTATGACCGGACATAGCCATACTGATAATGGAAAAGGCAAAAAGAATTCGCAATAGAGGTAATGCAAAGATTAAATGATAAATGTAAAGAGTGGAAAGAAAAAGAAGATATAGATTATAGTGTATATGGAACACCAATAGAATCAACAACATACAAATTTGCAAAATGTTTGAATAACAGATTTGGAGTTGTAAAAGGAATTACTGATAAAAACTATATAACAAATTCATATCATGTTCCTGTATTTGAGGATATAGATGCATTTTCAAAATTAAAACTTGAAAGTGAATTCCAAAGACTAAGTCCAGGTGGAGCAATTTCATATATTGAAACACCAAATCTACAAAAACAACATAGAGGCAGTTTTACAGGTAATAGAATTTATATATAACAATATTATGTATGCAGAATTAAATACAAAATCAGACTATTGCCAAAAATGTGGTTATACAGGAGAAATTTTAATAGATGATAACCTAGAATGGTATTGCCCTAATTGTGGTAACAGAGATCACGATACTTTAAATGTTGCAAGACGTACTTGTGGCTATATTGGAAGTAATTTCTGGAATAAGGGTAGAACACAGGAAATTAAGGAAAGAGTTTTACATCTTGATAATAAGGATGATGAATAATTTTTGACCCATTGGGACCGGTTCTTTTTGGGACATTTTCCAAAAAAAGAACCGTCCCCTAATACGAAAAAAAAGGAAGGAAGATAAAAATGAGATACAACAAAATAAGAAAAATGGATATATCAAATGGACCAGGAGTTAGAGTATCAAAATTTATGCAAGGATGCGCATTTAACTGTAAAAATTGCTTTAACCCAGAAACACATGATTTTAAAGGTGGAAAAGAATTTACAGATGATACAATAAAAAAAGAGTTCTTGATTTATGTGATAATGAAAATGTAGAAGGTTTATCTATCCTAGGTGGAGAACCAATGCATCCAAACAATATTGAAGGAACAACAAAACTTGTTAAAGCATTTAAGGAAAAATATCCAAATAAAAATATTTGGGCTTGGTCAGGATATAAATTTGATAGGGATTTGGAAAATAAAGATGCTATGAATTATATTGATGTTCTTGTTGATGGACAATTTGTTGAGAGTGAGAAAAATCCTACTTTAGAATGGAAAGGTTCTAGTAATCAAAGGGTTATTGATGTTAAGGAAAGTAGAAAATGTCATAAGGTTATAACTTTATAATATATTAAATGGACTATTATTCTGAAAGAAATATTTGAATAATGGTCTATTTTTAGGTTGAAATTAAATTGACATAAAATATAAAGAGTGCTATAATTTGGTCAATTGCTTAATTTGGCAAAAAAATCAGAAAGGGAAAGGATTACATTATGAGAAAAAATCTAAAAAAATTCAAAAACGACACCAACAATGATAGAAAATGCACCTTTTGAAAATTTGTTTGAGATTTTTGATGCAGATGCGAGAAACAATATCATTGAAACTATGTTCCGGGATAGAATTAATTTAATTGAACAGTACAGCAGGCAAGAGAAATTAATAGTTTTCAAGTAAGTAAGATCCTTGGAATAAAAGGCAGGATTATAGCAAGTTCAAATTATATAGAAACATGCGACCAAAAGAGAAACTGAGTTTCAAGCGGGAATTAAAGAACTTTCGGAAGAGATAAAAGAACTTAGACAAGCTGTAGAATTATTACAGAAACGAATTCTAAAATTAGATGAGATTCAAAAAAATTATCAAAAATATCTTGAAGGACAAAATAATGAATTGAAAGATGAAGAAGAATTTTCAAAAAAGATAAATACAGTGGCATTAGTCCATCCTACGTGTAGTGTAAAAGAATTAACATATTATGGTTTTTCTATAATTCACGTAACAAAGCAGGATAGAAGAATATTCAAATTAATAAGACCTGATGAGATTTTTGAATTTTCGGAAAGTGATAGTTTGATAGTTTTGCCACAATACTATTCAGATTATCTTAAAGAACATTACGATAGTAGTGCGGAAAGAAGTATTATTGCATACTGTGAAATGGTAGCAAACAGAAAAATTGAAATGGATAAGGATGTTAATATTGTTACACTGTTTAATAATGAAGACATTCAAAAAATATTAGAAATTAATGGATTAATGTAATGAAATGAAGAAAGCCTAAATGGTAGATCAATTTTTGATGACTATTTGGGCTTGAGTTGTTGATAGCCTAAAATCTTAACAAAATCTTAATAAAATCTCTCTTTTATCTTAACAAAATATCTGTTATAATAAAAATGTTCACAAAAAAACTGGTCCAAAAAAGAGCAAATGGGACCAAAAAAAAGAACCGACCCCAATGGTCCCAAAGGAGGCAAAAAATGCAAAATATCCTAATAGTAGATGATGACAAAGAAATAGTAAAAGCAATAGAAATTACCTAGAAAGAAAAAAAAAATACCAAATATTCAAAGCGTTTGATGGAATAGAGGCATTAGAACAGATAAAACAAAATGATATCAACCTAATAATTTTAGACATAATGATGCCAAACAAAGATGGAATAGAAACATTAACAGAAATAAGAAAAGACAAAAATATACCAGTAATTTTACTTTCTGCCAAATCTGAGGATATAGACAAAATACATGGTTTAAATCTTGGTGCAGATGACTATATAACAAAACCATTTAACCCTGCAGAACTAATTGCAAGGGTAAATGCTTTACTTAGAAGATATACTAATTTTGAAACAGAAGAAACAAACAATAAAAAATATAATAAAAAATGGTGGATTAATTATCAATGACGACTTAAAAAAAAAGTTACAATAGATGGAAAAGAAATAAAACTAACACCAACAGAATATAATATCTTAAAATTTTTAACAGAAAACAAAGGCAAGGTATATTCAATTGAAGATATATACCAAAAGGTTTGGAAAGATGACTATTTTGCATCAGATAATGTAATTGCAGTACACATAAGACATATAAGAGAAAAAATAGAAATAAACCCAAAAGAACCAAGATACTTAAAGGTTATTTGGGGAGTAGGATATAAGGTGGAATGTTTATGAAAAAATCAATAATATTTAAAGCTATAAGCTTTTTTTATGTATACCGATTTGCGTAATCGCAGTTATTTTGTCAATATTTGCAGTTTATGTAAAAAATGGAACAGATTTTAATGAAAGCAAATATTATGCTTCAAGCCCATTTGTAACATTATATATAGATGATTTATCTAATGTTTGTGATGATTTAATATACAATAATGAAAATTATTACAATATAAAAGATGGCGAAAATACAATATATTATACAAATAGGCAATTATACAATAGTAATGTAAAAGATTTTAAATATCTTGCTATTTATAACAATAAAGCCATAACAAATATTGAAATAAGCAAAGAACTAAATACTATTGATAGCATAAAAGAATACATACAAAATCTCCAAGGATACGAAAATGTAAATCTCCAAAATGGACTTGTGAACTCTACAAATGATTCCATAAAAAAGAATGAGCACGGGATGTTTAAGCACATTTACAAAAAAACATATTATATGATAGAAGATAATGAGAAAAATTACTACAAAACAAGTTGTACTGATTTTGAAATATATAGTTCATATAAAGCAGAATTTAAACAAAATTCTAAGGAAATTGCTATTTCTAATATGCTAAAAAAAAAAGTACCATTAATAAATGATGGATGTTATATTATAATTCCAATGGGTTCCATAATAGCAATGCTTATGGTTATATATTTAGCTGTATCTATTGGGGAAGATAAAAAAATTAAATTATTTTGATAAAATTCCTCTAGAGATAGTTGGATTTGTAGCAATTATAATTTCAGTAATACCATTTATATTTTTATCTGACTATTTTTATAGTACAGGAAATGACTATGTTGGTGGAATAAGCATAATAATTACAGTAGCATTATTTATTTATGTTATTGCATGTGTATGCATGATAACATTTATAAGAAGATTAAAGGCAAAAAGTTTTTGGAAAACAACAATAATAGGTAAAATTTTTTACTGGTTTAAAGATGTGCTTTTAAAAAATATTTCATATTCTATAGGAACTACGGCAAAAGTAATATTAGTATTTTTTTATTAATTGGATTTATTACATTTTGATAATGCTTATTTTTAGAGGTGCACTTAGTGTTATATTGATAATTGCATTATATGGCTACATAATGTATAGGACAATTATATTTTTCAAAGAGTGTTCAAAAATAGAAAAGAAAATAGAAGAAGTAAGAGATGGAAATAATCAATTGCCATTAGATGTAAATGAATTTTCATCAGAATTTCAAAATGTTGCAACATCTATTAATAATATTTCAGAAGGAATAGAAACAGCTGTACAAGAAAGAATGAAGAGTGAAAGATTAAAAAGCAGAATTAATAACAAATGTTTCACATGATATAAAAACACCTCTTACATCAATAATAAATTATTCAGATTTGCTAAAAAATGAAAAAAAATTGATAATGAAAAAAGCAAATGAATATATAGAAATTATATATAGCAAGTCACAAAGATTAAAAAGGCTTACAGAAGATTTGATAGAAGCATCTAAAATACAAACAGGAAATGTGTCTTTGAAAAAAGAAAAGATAAATGTAGTAGAATTAATAAGGCAAGCAGTGGGAGAATTTGAGGATAAATTTAGTAAAAAGGATTAAATACTATAATAGATTGCAAGCAAAATGAAATCTTTATTTTTGCCGATAGCAGATATATGTACAGAATTATAGAAAATTTATTTAGCAATATTTCTAAATATGCTTTGGAAAACTCTAGAGTATATATTGATATTGATATTTATGGAGATGATGTTAATATTGCTATAAAAAATATATCTAAAGATAAATTAAATATTTCTGCTGATGAGCTTATGCAAAGGTATGTTAGAGGAGAAAGCTCAAGAACCACTGAAGGAAGTGGACTTGGAATATCAATTGCACAGAATTTAACTACTCTTCAAGACGGAAAGTTTGATTTGGTTTTGGATGGAGATTTGTTTAAAGTTAGAATGAGTTTTAAAATTATATAAATAAGTATTTCTTGAAGTTCAGGCAATTTTATGTTATATTATATATGTTAACTTGCAAATATTTTAATTTGAAATTTTTTCAAAGAGAGAGGAGAAAAAGATGTTGAGACTAAGCAATGACTTAAAGGAATTTAAGCGGAGGAAAAAATATAGCAAGAATTTCAGGAATAATACTTGTAATATCGACAATTTTGATTTTGATTTTAACATATTACTTAAAATTGAAACTGCTAAAATGTCAAAAAATAGACTGGCATATATTTGCATATGTCATTTACATTGGATGTGCCACAACAATTTTAGTATTTCTGGAAACAACCCATAGTTTTGTAGTCGATTATTATAAGAATATAATACGATGGGAAATGAAAGACAAAGAATTATACATTGAAATTGTCTATACCTTTTGCCAAGATATACCAATGAATCTAAAAAGAATTAAAAAACACAAGAATATATTTTGACGAACGGAAATTTATAATTAATTTATGTGACAATTTTAATGAATTGTCAGATAAAGAAATGATTGAAATGGATGGCTCAAAAGAACAAAAAATAATTGTTTGGGTTTCTGTTATTGCTGCAACATTAATAAAAACACCCATTATAAGAAAAAAGAATAACCGACTGAAAAGGTGGATTAACAGGAATTCTTACTTGGAGGATTTTGAGATACAAATAAATAGAAGAATTGTTGAAGCAGTAATCTATGAAGTTTTAAGCAGTTTGCCGAAATACATCAATATGAAAAAGTTAAATTGGTTTTATGAGAATAATGTCTTGTTGGCACAAGATTTCAAGCAGTCAGGCGAATTGATTAAATCTGTTTATGAAGAATTAACAAAAGTTTTATAAAACAACATCTTCCCCTATGTCGAATAATCGACGTAGGGGATTTTTCCGCATTTGCAAACAAAAATAAAATATGATATTATATCATTATAAAAAGAAGGTGGAAAAAAATGAGAAAAGCCATAAAAAGAGGTCTAATAGTAGCATTAGGAGTAATAATCCAAATATTACTATCACTATCAGTCCTAATATTTTTCGGTCAAAAAATTGCAGCAATAGAAACATTTTATGCAATATTAAGTGTACTACTGGTTTTACGGAATAATAAAAGAAAGTAAAAGTCTAAGTAAAGACCTACCTTGGATAATAATTATAATGTTATTTCCAATAGTTGGTGCACTGCTTTATATTGTGATTGGTGGAAATTTGCATAAAAGTAAAGTACTAAAAGCAATTAAGCAAAGTGAGGAAAAAGGAAATAAATATTTTATTCAAGATGAAAAAAATAAAAAAAGAGATAGAAAGTCAAAATAATGGTAAAATAAATTATCTAATGAATTATCTAAATTTTCCTGTAACAAAAAAATAACAATATAAATTATTACAAATTAGGAGAACTTGCATATCCCGAAATGTTAAAAGAGCTTAAAAATGCAAAAAAAAATTTATATTTTTAGAATATTTTATAATAAAAAATGGCACTATGTGGAGTGAAATTTTAAAAATACTAGAGGAAAAGGCTAAAGAAGGGCTTGATGTAAGGATTATTTATGATGATATGGGCTGTATTGCATTTTTACCTACTTCATATCCTAAACAAATGGAAGAAAAAGGAATAAAATGTATAGCATTTAACAAATTAAATCCGTTTTTAGGTGTAATAATGAACAACCGTGATCATCGTAAAATGATGATTATTGATGGAAAAACAGTATTTTCTGGAGGAATGAATTTAGCAGATGAATATATAAATTTAGAACATCCTTATGGAAAATGGAAAGATAATGGTATAAAAATAACAGGAGAAGCTGTATGGAATTTTACCATAATGTTTTTAAATATGTGGAATTCGTATAGAAAAGATGATAAAGATTATAAAAAATACAAATACGACTTTTCAAAAGAAAACTTAGAACAAAATGGATACACTATTCCTTATGGAGAAACCCCTTTAGATAATGAAATTGTAGGAGAAAATGTCTACCTTAACATTATAAATCAAGCACAAAAATATGTGTATATTATGACACCATATCTAATAATAGACACCGATATGATAAATTCGCTTATTCTAGCAGCTAAACGAGGGGTTGATGTTAGAATTGTTGTTCCGGGAATACCAGATAAAAAAAATAGTATATAGTTTAACGACATCATATTTTGAAACTTTAATAAAAAATGGTGTAAAAATTTATAAATATACGCCTGGATTTGTACATAGCAAGGTTTTTGTATCTGATGATAATATTGCAACAGTTGGAACTATAAATTTAGATTATAGAAGTTTGTATTTACATTTTGAATGTGGAATTTTTATGCAAGATGTAGAGGAAATTAAAGATGTAAAAAAGGATTTAGTAGATACTATTGAAGAATCGCATTTTGTAAGCAAAAAAGAAGCTATGCCAAAATTGCTAAAAAGTGTGTGGCAAGCAGTACTTAGATTATTTGCACCACTTATGTAAAACAAATGATTAATTAAAGGAGGCTTAGATAAAATGTCTTATATAGAATTTAAAAATGTAAATAAAAATTATAAAATGGGTGAAATTACAATTAAGGCTCTAAATAATACTAATTTTCAAATAGAAAAAGGTGAACTCGTAGTAATTGTAGGTCCATCTGGAGCTGGAAAAACAACAACTTTAAATATTCTTGGAGGGATGGATACAGCAACATCAGGAGATGTATTGGTTGATGGAAAAAATATTGCAACCTTAAAAGGAAAGAATTTAATAAAATATAGAAGGGAAGATATAGGCTTTGTATTTCAATTTTACAATTTAGTTCCAAACCTAACGGCAAAAGAAAATGTTGAGCTTGCAACTCAAATATGCAAAGATTCTCTCGATGTTGATAGTGTAATAGAAAAAGTTGGACTTGAAAATAGAAAAAACAACTTTCCATCACAACTATCAGGTGGAGAACAACAAAGAGTTGCAATTGCAAGAGCCATAGCAAAAAATCCAAAACTTCTACTATGTGATGAGCCTACTGGAGCATTAGACTATAAAACTGGAAAGCAAATTTTGAAGCTCCTTGAAAACACTTGTCGAAAAGAGAAAATGACTGTAATTATAATTACACATAATACAGCAATAGCTCCTATGGCTGATAAGGTAATTCATTTTAAAAATGGTACTGCTGAAAGTATTGAAATAAATGAAAATCCTATGCCTATTGAAAATATTGAATGGTAGAGATTTTTAAGGAGTGAAAGAGATGAAAAAAGCATTATTAAAGAATAGTGTAAAAGAAATAAAAAATACCTACAAAAGGTTTATCTCAATTTTACTTATGGCATTTTTGGGAGTAGGATTTTTTGCAGGATTAAGAGCTACATCACCAGATATGTTAAGAACAATAGATAACTATTACAAAGAACAAAATGTATATGATATACAAGTGCTATCAACACTAGGACTAACCTCAAATGATGTAGAAGAAATATCGAAAATAGAAAATGTAGAAAGAGTAAGCAAAAAGCTATGAAATAGATGGAAAAATCGATATTGATAATAAAGAAATTATAACGAAGTTCATAACAATCGAAGATGTAAATAAGCCGATTTTACTAAATGGAAATATGCCACAAAATCAAGATGAATGCTTGGTGGAAGAATCATTTTTAACATCAAATAATAAGAAAATAGGAGATACTATAACTGTAGATATAGAAGATACTCAAAATGATGATGGCGAGAAAATTAAGTATTTAAAAACAAACGAGCTAAAAATTGTAGGAACAGTTAAAAGTCCACTTTTTATTGCTAGAGATAGAGGAACAAGCAAACTTGGCTCTGGTAAAATAAACTATTATATTTACATATCAGAGAATAATATAAATTCAAGTGATATATACACAAATATTTATGTAACAGTTAAAGATGCAAAAAATACGAAACATCTTCAAAAGAATATGAGGATTATATTGAGGAAGTAAAAGAAAATATCGAACAAATAAAAAAGAAAAGCAAGAAAAAGAAAGACATGACACTTTAGTAGCAAAAGCTCAAGAAAAATTAGATGATGCAGAAGAGGAGTATAATTTAAAAAGCAAGATGGTCAAACCAAAATTGATGATGCCTCAAAAGAAATAGAAGATGGAAAAAAAGAAAATTGAAGAAGCGGACTTGGAATTAAAACAAAATAGAGAAAAAGCAGATACAGAATTTAAAAATGCAGAAAATAAACTTGCAAAAGCTAAAAAAGAAATCGAAAATAATGAAAAAACTTTAAGAGACAAAGAACAAGAAGCGAATACTCAAATTGAAAATTTAAAAGGTCAAAGAAAACAGTTGCAAGATAATTTAAACCAAATAAATCAAACTCTTGCAGGTACGCAGGAACAGTATAATTTAATATTAAATGCATTGGAAAATGCGAGTTTGCCAGAAGAACAAAAGAAATCAATATGAGCTTCAAAAGGTACAATTAGAAGCGGGCATCAATACTTTAAATGAAAATAAAGAAAAAGTTCAAAGTGGGATAAAGCAAATAGATGATGGCATTGAAGAAGGAACAAAAGAAATCCAAAATGCTAAAAATCAGATAGAACAGGCGAAAAATGAATTATCAAAACAAGAAAAAACACTAAGCAACAAAAGAAGACAACATATAACCAAATAGAAAAAGCCGAAAAAGAGCTTGCAGATAAAAAGCAAGAGTTACAAGATGGGGAAGAAGAATTAAACAAAAATAAGCAAGAATTTGAAACTCAAATAAAAGACGCAGAAAAGAAATTAAGTGACGCAAAAGAAAAAAAATATCTGAAATAGAAAATCCTAAATGGTATATTTTAGACAGAAACTCAAACTCTGGATATGTAAGTTTTATTCAAGATACCAAAAGTATTGATAATATAAGCAAAGTATTCCCAGTAGTATTTTTTCATAGTTGCAACATTAATTTCTCTAACATCAATGACTAGAATGGTAGAAGAGCAAAGAGGTCAAATTGGAACATTAAAAGCACTTGGATATAATAAATTACAAATAATGATGAAATATATTATATATGCAGGAATTGCAACTATTGTAGGATCTGTTTTAGGAATGTGTGTTGGATTTGTAATTTTGCCAGAAATAATTTGGATGATGTATGGAATGATGTACCAAATGACAGACAAAATTTTAATAAGCTTCAACTGGAAATATGGTGGAATCGGACTAATTTTAATAAGTATATGTATAATTGGAGCAACAATTTATACAACTTTAAAAGAGCTAGTAAGCACACCTTCAGTACTTATGAGACCCAAAGCACCTAAAGGTGGAAATAGAGTAATTATGGAAAAAATTCCATTTATTTGGAAAAGACTAAACTTTAGCCATAAGGTTACTGTAAGAAATATATTTAGATATAAGAAAAGATTTTTTATGACAATAATTGGAATTTTAGGTTGTACGGCTTTAATTTTAACAGGTTTCGGGGTAAAAGATTCGGTAAAACAAATAATACCAAATCAATTTGAAAATGTATTTATGTATGATATGCAAATTAGTTTGAAAGAAAGCTTAACAGAAGAGGAAAGACAAGAATTTAAAAATAAATTAGCACAAAATAATGAAATAAAAAAAGCAGTATCAATATATATGACATCAGAAACAGCTGTAAATGGAGAGAATGAGGAAAATGTTCAATTTATAGTTCCTGAAAATCAAGATGAATTAGATGGAATAATTAATATTAAAGATATAAAAAATAAAAAACAAACTATAAAATTAACAGAAAACGAAATATGTTTAACAGATAAAGCAGCTCAGCTTTTAGGTGTTAAGGCAGGAGATACTTTAACTTTAAAAGATGTAGATGAAAATGAGGTAAATATAAAAATATCCAATGTTGTTGAAAATTATGTTTCACATTATGTATATATGACGAAAGAAACATATAAAAAATTGTACAATAAAGATTTTAAGGCAAATGTAGTGTTTATACAAAATGTAAAACTAAATGATGAAGAACAAGATAAATTGGCAAAAGAGATTATGAATATGAGTGAGGTTTCTGGAATAGTTAATATGACATCAACAATGAAATCTATTGATGATATGATGAATTTACTTAATTATGTTGTAATTGTTTTAATTGTTTCTGCCGGATTGCTTGCATTTGTAGTATTATATAATTTGGCAAATGTAAATATAAGTGAGAGGATAAGAGAACTTGCAACCATTAAGGTTTTGGGCTTTTATGATAAAGAAGTTTATGATTATATTGCAAGAGAAACTGTTATTTTGACAATTATCGGAATTGCACTAGGGTTGTTCGGAGGATATTTCTTGAATTATTATTTGATGGGTACTTGTGAGATTAATATGCTTAGATTTAGTAAGACTATTAAACCAATTAGTTATGTTTATGCAAGTTTGATTACTATTGTGTTTACTTTAATTGTGAATATTGCAACTTATTTTGCTCTTAAGAAAATTGACATGATTGAGAGTTTGAAGAGTGTGGAGTAATATAAGGACAATTTAGTAATTGAAGAAACTTAATGATTAAATGAGGTGGAATTTTGAAATATTTATTAATTGATGAAAGAATGAGAGATGTCGAAAAACAAACTCTGAAAAATTTAGGTTATGAACTTATTGAAATAAAAAAGAGTACCAACGTATATCCTGAGATTTCATCTCATGTTGATATTTTTGCTTGTAAAATAAAAGACAAAGTTATAGTTGAAAAATCAGCCTACAAAATGTTAAAAAATAAATTAAATAATGATGAAAACATATTAATATCAGGAGAAACAATGATTAGCTATGATTACCCTAATGACATTAAATACAATGTTTGCATAGTTGGAAATAAGGCAATACATAATTTTAAACATACTGATAGTAAAATTACCAAAGAACTTAAGAAGAATAATTTTGAAATAATAAATGTAAAACAAGGATATAGCAATTGTTCTATTGCTGTTATTGACGAAAAAAAAGTATTATTTTGAGTGATAGAGGTTTATACAATAATCTAAAAAAATAGCGGATTAGATATTTTGTTTTTAGATTATATTCCTAGTATAAAATTATTCGATGAAAATGGAGAATATAGCCAAAAGAATGGATTTATTGGTGGAGCGATTTCAAGAATAGGTGATAATATCGTTGTTTTTGGCGATTTAGATAAGATTGATTATTATTGTAACATTAGAAAATTTATTGAAAGTAAAAAATTTAAAGATAATTGATTTTGAAGGATTAGATGTTGTAGATTATGGTGGAGTAATTGAACAAAAATTGGGCAGGAATGTGAACTTAGAATCAAACTAAAGATTCTAAGTTTTTTACGCAATAAAATTAGCAGTCTAATATTGACATTGCTAAAAAATAGATATATAATACTTTCAAAGAAAAATGCCCCCAAAAGACCCGGTCCCAAATGAGCAAAATGGGACCAAAAAGAACCGACCCTAATGGTCCCAACGGGGCAAAAGAAAGGAAGTAATATAAAAATGGAAACAAAACAATTCAAAGCCGAATCAAAAAGACTATTAGACCTAATGATAAACTCAATATACACAAATAAAGAAATATTTTTAAGAGAGTTAATCTCAAATGCAAGTGATGCAATGGACAAGCTATATTATCAATCACTAACAGACAACAACCTAAACATATTCAGAAATGACCTAGAAGTAAAGCTAACAACAAATAAAGAAGCTAGAACTCTAACAATAGAAGATAATGGGTGCGGAATGAACAAGCAAGAATTAGAAAACAACTTAGGAACAATAGCACAAAGTGGTTCATATCTGTTCAAAAACAATAACGAGAAAAAAAGAAGATATAGATATAATAGGGCAATTTGGAGTAGGATTTTACTCAGCATTTATGGTGGCTAAAAAATAGAAGTAGAAAGTAAAAAAGTAGGAGAAGATATAGCCTATAAATGGACTTCTTTGGGTGCTGATGGATATACAATAGAAGAAACATCAAAGGAAAGTGTAGGAACAAAAATTACATTATATATTAAAGACAATACAGATGAAGAAAATTATGATGAATTCTTAGAAGATTATAGAATTCAAGAAATAGTAAAAAAATATTCAGATTATATACGTTATCCTATTAAGATGGAAGTAACAAGAAAAGAACTAAAAGAAGGTTCTAAAGATGAATATATAGACAAAAAAGAAATAGAAACTTTAAATAGTATGATACCATTATGGAAAAAAAAGAAAAAACAAGATATAACTCAAGATGAATACAATTCATTTTATATTGACAAATTTTCAGACTATGAAGCACCTGCAAAAGTAATACATAGCACAATTGAAGGTGGAATAAATTACAGTATGCTTTTATATATTCCATCACATTTACCTTATGATTATTACACAAAAGAATATGAAAAGGATTGCAACTATATTCAAATGGTGTGTTAATAATGGACAAGTGTCAAGATTTATTACCAGATTCTTTTGGATTTGTAAAAGGTTTAATTGATAGTCCAGATCTATCTTTAAATATATCAAGAGAGCTATTACAACAAGATAGACAATTAAAAACAATTGCTAAAAATATAGAAAAGAAGATAAGACAAGAACTAGAAAATATGCTTAAAAATGACAGAGAAGAATACGAAAAAATATTCAAAAACTTTGGAACACAATTAAAATTTGGTTGCTATAATGATTTTGGAATGAATAAGGAAAATCTAAAAGATTTAATACTATTTTATTCATCAACAACTAAAAATCTTACAACTCTAAAAGAATATGTAGAAAGAATGAAAGATGGACAAGAGAAAATCTTTTTATGCAGCAGGTGAAACAATTGATAAAATTGATATGTTGCCACAAGTTCAAGGAGTTAAAAAAAAGGTTATGAAATACTATATTTAACAGAAAATATTGATGAATTTGTTTTAAAAGTTCTAATGGAATATGATAAAAAGCAATTTGCAAATGTATCTTCAGATAATCTTGATTTGGAAAGCAAAGAAGAAAAAGAAGAGTTAAAGAAGATAAATGAAGAAAACAAAGATATGTTTACTTTAATGAAAGATGAAATTAAAGATGTTGAGGAAGTTAGATTTACTCACAAATTAAAAAGATCATCCTGTTTGTTTAAGTAGTGAGGGTGAAATTTCAACAGAGATGGAGAAAGTTCTTAATTCTATGCCTAACAATCAAGGAGTTAAAGCTAAAATGATTTTGGAGATTAATGAGAATCATCCAATTGCACAAAAATTAAAGGATTTGTATTTGAATGATAAAGAAGAACTTAAAAAATATAGTAAGATTTTATATGATGGCGCTAGATTGATTGAGGGATTGAATATTGAAAATCCTACTGAATTTAGTAATATTGTGTGTGAATTAATTTCTAAATAAACTACGAAAAGCCGTATACATCTAGGTCTTTTTGACAATTTAGGCGAAATATAGTAAAATTAAAATGATATTGGTAATATTTCAATACAATTATTTGTTACCCTATATCACTAATTAGTGAGAGGAGATACCCTGATCTTTTTAGTTGTAGCATTTTAATCATTAACACCAAAAAAAAGGAGGAATTGAAATGGTAATTATTAACGGCAAGACATATTATGGAAATGTCAATATTGTGAATGGACGGGTAGTCGGAGAGGATTCTGATGATAATTGTCATCCACAAAAAATTGACAAACGCAAGACAGAAAATTGCAATGGAATTAAAAAATTAATATTCGTAGCAATTCAGCTGTTAGAGTTTGCGCAGAAAGCGAACGGAAAGACATTGTAGCTCATCTTCATGGATACGTTGAGGGAAATGCAGAACCAAAATTTTCTGTAACAAGAAAGGGAGATGAATTATCAATTACTGTTGAATCAAGCAGCTCGAATGGGAATGGAAGCATTTCAACAATTTCTATGGGTTCAGTTGTTATTAATACAAGTGGTAGTAATGGAAATTTAATTTTGGAAGTTATGATTCCAAGCTACACATTCGAAGAAATTGCTATTGACAGTAAGAACGCAAACATTGATGTTACAGATACTGTGAATGCTGAAAGTATTAACATTGACAGTAAGAATGGAAATGTGGATGTATCAGCTACTTTTCAACATCTGAGTATCAACAACAAAAATGGAAACATTGACGTTGATTCGACAGCTCGCAGTGATGTGAAACTTGATATCACAAGTAAAAACGGCAATATAGATGTTTCAGTTGATAATATTGGAAACTCTAAAGTGTTTGTTGAGAACAAAAATGGAATTTGCAAAAACAGACCCCGTTTAAAAGGAAAGTATACTGCATATGGAAGTATCATTTCAGAAAATGGTAATTTGAGATTCAAGTAATCATTTTCCCCCGTGCTATTTTCAAAAATAGCACGGGGGATTTTTGTGATAAATAGTGATATAATTTTGACATTATTAACAATTAGCATTATTATAATAATCCATCCCCTGAAACAAATCTCGTTCTCTCATCAACTTATCAAACCCATTCAAAATCCACTTCTTATGCAAATTCCAACTAGGAGCAATCAAAATATCCTTAGGGGCATCCCCAGAAATCCTATGAATTACAATATCGGGAGAAATATGAGTAATAATATAAGCTAAGCAATCCAAATAATATTCCAAGGAAATAGGTTCATATTTTCCGCATTTATACCAATTGGCTAAAACTGTATTTTCAACAACATAAGTAGAATGAATTTTAAGACATTGAATAGAATGGTTATTTAAAAATTTTACAGTTTCTTTAATATCATCAAAATTTTCCCCGGAAGCCCAACCATAATATGAGCAACAACATCAATATTATATTTATTTAAAAAGCAAAACAGCATTAGTAAAATCTAAAGAATTATATCCTCTGCAAATCAATTTCCCTGTAGTATCATTGGAAGTTTGCAAGCCTAATTCAACACAAACATAGTATTTATCAGAATAGCTTTTAATCAATCTAACAATATCTTCATTAATGCAATCAGGCCTAGTTGCAATTTCAAGCCCAACAATACGTTCATCTATTAAAGCAGCATTATATTTTGCCTTCAAATTAGCAAGCGAATCATAAGTATTTGTAAAATTTTGAAAATAAGCTATAAATTTATTAGCACGAGTAGCTTTATAGCTTGAAAAATAAGCTTTTACTTGGTTATGAATGGAAGTTACATCATCTTCAATATGATTACACAAAATATGTTCTCCGGAACCTCTTTCACTGCAAAATATACATCCAGAAGTCCCAACTTTTCCGTCGCGATTAGGGCAAGTAAAATTTCCATCAATACATATTTTAAGCGTTCTTTCACCAAATTTATTTTTAAGATATGAATTTAAGTGTCTGTATCTTTCAATATTTTCCATTTTTAGTATCCTTTCTTGAATTAAGATTATACAAGAAGCAATGAAAAATGTCAAAAAACCTTTTATAAAACTAAATAATATGGTAAAATATTTTTATCATATATAAGGAGGACATAAAAATGAGAGATTACAATGAACAAAAAATACTTAAAATTATTAAGTAAAGAATACAAAAAAATATAACAGAAGTATCAGAAGAAATAATAAACCTAAAAGCAATATTAAATTTGCCTAAAGGAACAGAAGTATTTTTTAAGTGATATTCACGGAGAATATGCACCATTTACACATATTTTGAATAATGGTGCAGGAATAATTAGAAGTAAAATAGATGAAATATTTGAAAATCAAACAACAGAAAAAGAAAGAAATATGCTTGCAACACTTATTTATTATCCAGAAGAAAAACTAAAAATAATAAAAGAAGAAACAAAAGAAAATCTAGATGAATGGTATACTATAACATTATATAGATTAGTAGAAGTTGCAAGAAAAGTAAGCTCAAAATATACAAGATCAAAAGTAAGAAAAGCAATAAAAAATGAATTTGCATATATAATAGATGAATTATTACACGCACAAATAAATAGCGAAAAAGATAAAGTTTATTATTATAAACAAATAATAAAAACAATAATAGAACTAGGTCAAGCAGATAGTTTTATAATTGCAATTTCAGAACTTATAAAACAAATGGCAGTTGACCATTTGCATGTAATTGGAGATATATTTGATAGAGGAAGATATCCAAATTTGGTAATAGAAAAATTAATGAATTTTCATAGTTTAGACATCCAATGGGGAAATCACGATATATTATGGATGAGAGCAACACTTGGAAATCAAGCTTGTATTGCAACAGTGGTCAGAAATTCTGCTAGATATAACAACATAGGAACCTTAGAAGATGCTTATGGAATAAATATAAGACCACTTTCAACCTTTGCCCAAGAAGCATATAAAAACGATAATTGTGAAAAGTTTCTACCAAAAGAATTTGATTATAATAAATATGATAATAGTGATAGAAAGCTTTATTGCCAAAATACATAAAGCAATAACAATAATTCAATTTAAGTTAGAAGGCCAAATGATAAAAAAACATCCAGAGTATAACTTAAATGATAGGCTTTTATTAGATAAAATGGATTTGAAAAAAGGTTTTGTGTTAATTGATGGAAAAAAAATATGAGATAAATGATACAAATTTTCCAACAATAAACCAAGAAAATCTTATGAACTAACATCTAAGGAAAAAAAGTAATGGACAGATTAACAGAATCATTTATACATAGTCCAAGTTTAAATAATCATATAAACTTCTTATTTTCAAAGGGAGAAATGTATACAGTATTTAATAATAATTTATTATTTCACGGATGTATACCAATGAATGAAGATGGAACCTTTAAAAAGGTACAATTTTTAGGAAAAGAATTGGCAGGAAAAGCATATTTTGACGAAATAAATGAAGCAGTAAATAAAGCATATATGACAAAGCAAGAAGAATTAATAGATATAATGTGGTTTTTATGGTTATCACCAGAATCTCCATTTTTGGCAAAGATAAGATGGCAACATTTGAGAGCTATTTTGTAAAAGATGCTAAGGCACACAAAGAAAACAAAAATCCATATTATACATTATCAGAAGATGAAAAATATTGTAATAAAATATTAAAAAGAATTTGGTCTAGAAGATGAAGATTCTCGTATTGTAAATGGTCATATACCAGTAAAGGTAAAAGATGGAGAAAGTCCAATAAAAGCAAATGGCAAGCTACTTATAATTGATGGTGGATTTGCTAAGAGTTTTAGAGAGAAAACTGGTAATGCAGGATATGTGTTAACATATAATTCAAATGGATTATTATTAAGCCAGACCAAACCTTTTGAGTCTGTATCAAAGGCTATTATAGAAGAAAAAGACATTATAAGTGAAATTATTGTAAAGAAAAATGGAGTTGTAAGAAAGACTGTTGGGGATACAGATATCGGTACAAAATTAAAGGGCGAAATTGAGGATTTGATGGAGTTGCTTAATGCATATAAAAATGGAGAGATAAAAGAGAATTGGAAATAATTTTGAAATGGGGACGGTTCCTTTTTCAAAAAAGAACCGTCCCCATTTCAAAAAGGAGAAAATCGATGTACAAAACAATAACACAAAATATAACATATGAACTTACAGAAAAGAAATCAAAATTTATAGCAAACTTAATATATATACAAAGTAAAGAAGATGCTGAAAACAAAATAAAAGAGTACAAAAAGAAATATTTTGATGCAAGACATAACTGTTATGCATATAGAGTGTTGGAAAATGAAACAATTTATGAAAAATCTAGTGATGATCGGAGAACCGTCAGGTACGGCAGGGGCACCAATGTTAAATATTCTACAAAAGAATAATTTATGTAATGTACTTATAATTGTTACAAGATATTTTGGAGGAATTTTATTAGGTACAGGGGATTGGTTAGATGTTATTCTGCTGGATGTTTAGGAGCAATAGAAAAAGTCGAAACAATAGAAATTGAGCCAGGAATTGAAATGACAATAACTTTAGATTACCCAGATTTTCAAAATGTGCAGTATTATTTTGGGAAAAATGGTATAAACATTTTGGATTCGAAATATGAAAATGACATAGAATGTGTAGTTGAAATGAGTATTTTGACGAAAGAAAAGTTTTTGACAGATGTAAAAAATAGGAATATTAATATAAAAAGTAGAGATTGGTAAATCTAAATATGTAAAAATTTACCATAAATAAAATGATTTGGGAGATTTATAAGATAATATAAGCTATTTCGTCAACAATAAAAAATAAAAAAATGGAAAAAATTACCAAAAACTATTGCTTTTTTTGTTGACCCTATAATATAATACAAATTGTAAAATTTTTACAATTAAATTTATATTTAGGAGGATAAAGCTGTGAAAGAGAAAATAACAGTATTAATTGCAGATGACAATCAAGAATTTAGCAGGACACTTGCAACATATCTTAGAAATCAAGAAGATATGGAAGTTATCGGAATTGCAAAAGATGGATTGGAAGCAGTAGACCTAATAAAAGAAAAATTACCAGATGTAGCAATATTAGATGTTATAATGCCTCATTTAGATGGACTTGGAGTATTAGAAAGAGTAAATAATAGTAGTAGTGAATTAGATAAAAAACCAATTTGTATTATGTTATCAGCTGTAGGTCAAGACAAAATAACCCAAAGGGCAATAAGTTTAGGAGCAGAGTATTATATGGTAAAACCATTTGATATTGAACTTCTAATGCAAAGAATTAGGGAGATTAAGAATTTTAAACCAAGAGGAACAAGAAACAATTTTGTTTTAAGAGAAATTAAAAGAACACCTTATGTTAATGTTAATTCAGATAAAGCAGAAGATAATCTTGAAGCTCTTGTTACTAATATTATTCATGGAGTAGGAGTTCCTGCTCATATTAAAGGATATCAATATTTAAGAGAAGCTATTATTATGGTAGTAAATGATATTGAAGTTATTAACCAAATTACGAAGAGCTTGTATCCGCAAATTGCGCAAAAATTTGGAACGACTCCCTCAAGAGTTGAACGTGCAATTCGTCACGCTATTGGGGTTGCGTGGGGCAGAGGCGAAGTTGATTTGATGGAGAATATTTTTGGATATACTGTTTCTGCTGCTAAAGGAAAGCCTACGAATAGCGAATTTATAGCAATGATTGCTGATAAATTAAGGCTTGAACTTAAGAGTGCATAGGAAAATTTACGAGAATAGTTAAAAATAAAGCAATAGGTTAAAAATCTATTGCTTTATTTTTGCAAAAATCACATATTAAAATACCAATAAATAATTTAATAAAAAAATACCATTAATAGTTAAAGAAGAAAATTGAAAATTTTATTGCTAAATTTAGAAGTTTATGATAAATTACATTCGGAGGAAAAAATTATGAAGATAATAGTAGGTGGAATTATAGAAAAAAGATGGAAAATATTTATTGGCACAAGAAGCCAAGGTTTCGATTTTTAGGAGATATGAATGAAAAAAAATATTAGTAGTGGAAGATGATAATACAATTCATAAACTTATAGAAGAAACTCTAAAAAAAGAGAATTATCTTGTGAAAAATGCTTATTCAGGAACAGAAGCTTTAACAATAATAAAAAATGATAATATAGATTTAATACTTTTAGACTTAATGAAAATAAATAAAACTTCCAGGAATAGATGGAGAAACAGAATATACAATAATGAAAGAGTTATTATTAAATCCAAGTAAAGTAGTTACGAAAACAAGATTATTAGATTTAATGAGTATAGATTCAGAAAATTGCGACGAAAGTTCTTTAAAGGTTCATATAAGCAATATAAGAAAGAAAATAAGAAAAAACACACAAGAAGAATATATAGAAGCTATATGGGGAATTGGTTATAAAATCAAAGAAATAAAAACTTTACCAAAACTTTACTTTTTTCTTAACTGTTTTCTTTACTATTTCTTGTTACAATGAAATAGAAAGGAGAATAATTTTATGGAATATGTATTAGAAACCAATAATCTTGAAAAAAAGATATGGAAAATTTAAGGTAATAAAGCAAGTTGGATATGCACATTGAAAAAGGTTCAATATATGGACTTATTGGAAAAAACGGAGCGGGTAAAACAACTTTAATTAGGGTAATTTGTGATTTGCAAAAAGCCTACTATTCAGGAACATATCTCAATTTATGGAATTTCAAATAAAAATAAAGAGATTCACAGAAATAGAGGGAGAATGGGGGCAATTATAGAAAACCCTTCAATTTGTCTTAATATGACAGCAGAAGATAACCTAAAAAAACAATGTAAAATTGTAGGTATTCCAGATGATAAAAGCCTATATGAAATATTAAAAATTGTTAAACTTGACAACACAAAAAAAATAAAAAAGCAAAATAATCTTTTCTTTAGGAATGAAACAGCGTTTAGGAATTGCAATTGCATTAGTAGGAAAACCAGACTTTATTCTTTTTTTTAGATGAACCTATAAATGGGATTAGATCCAGAAGGGATTATCGAAATAAGAGAATTGATTTTGAAATTAAATAAAGAAAATGGAATTACATTTTTTAATATCTAGTCATTATTTAGATGAATTATCAAAAATTGCAACTTGCTATGGTTTTATAAATAATCAAAAAATTATAAAAGGAAATTAGTAAAAAAGAATTAGAAATGAACTTGAAAAAAGAAAACAATTAAAATTAAACAATATAAAGGAATGTATTAAATATTTAGAAGAAACTAAAAATACCTTATAAAATTATTTCTGACAAAGTAGTTGAAATATATGAAAAAATTCAACATATCTGAACTTGTTACTGCACTTTCAAAAAAGAAAATGTATAGTAAATGCCTTTAAAGAACAAGAAGAAACATTGGAAAGTTATTATTTAAACTTGATAGGAGGTGCAGAAAATGTATAAATTATTAAAAGCAGGATTATTTAGATTAAAAAAGGAAATTATTTTTTGGCTTTTTTATTTTTAGGCTTTGTGATAGCAATATTTGTATTAGGAAGGCACATTTATCAGGTGATGAAATGTTATTGGATAAATTATCAAATGAATTTATTTATATATAGGATTTTTTATAGCAATATTTGTAAGTATGTTTGTGGGAAAAGAACATTCAGAAGGGATTATAAGAAACAAAATTATAGTTCGGACATAGTAGAATATCAATATATGTATCTAAACTTATACTAAGCATCATAGCATCAGTATTATGCGAAATTATTTATATATTAACAATATTAATGATTGGAAGCGTATTAAGTGGAAAAATTTATCTTCCCATAACAGACTTTATTATGTTTGTATTAAACAGCTTAATGGTTATTATAATATATTGTTCAATTTACAACTTGATAAATATGCTTTGTTCCGAAGTAGTAGTTTCAATGCTAATGAGTATTATTATATTTATTGCAATGTTTGTTATAGAGGCATCTGTGGGATATATTGCTAATTCCCCGAAATATTCAACACATTCATATTTAGAAGATGGCATTGAATATATTATTAGTCAAGAACTAATCCAAATTATCCAGGTGATGAGAAAGTTAATTTAGCTAAAAAAATTTATTTGTTCAATCCTCAAGGACAAGCTATAAAAATAACCAGTATGGATACAGAAGTTATATATAAAATGCCAGTATATTCAGTTGTACTGATAGTTATAATAAATACGGTAGGAATATATGTATTTTCAAAAAAGGACTTAAAATAAAAGGAGAATGATTTGAATATTAGTTCATTAATAATTATAGGAATATTATTTTTTTAGGAAGTGTGTTGCTCATATTAAAAAATATCTATTATGAGAAATCAATAAGAGAAATTGAGCAATCTTTAAAATATATATTAAAATCAGATACCAATAATATAATATCAATAACTTCAGAAGATAAAGAAATCAAATTGTTAGCAACCAGTATAAATGAAGAAATTATAAAATTAAGAAATCAAAAGTTACAATATGAAAATGGAAATCAAAAATTTGAAAAGACTAACGGATATTTCACACGATTTAAGAACTCTCTTACAGCAATTAATTGGATATGCAGAGCTTTTAGAAGAAGAAAATTTAAATGAAAAAAGCAAATGAATATTTGAAAATTATAGGAAATAAAACAGAAGAATTAACGTCACTTACAGAGCAACTAAGAGATCTATCAATTGGAATTGATTCTGAAGAGAGAAAAATAAAAAAAGAAAACTGTTGCATAAATAATATTTTAGAAGAAACAATAGCAAGTTATTATAATTCATTTAAAATAAAAAATATAGTTCCAAATATTAATATATGTGAAAAAAAGATATATAGAAATATTGATAAAGATATGATAATTAGAGTTTTTGAAAATTTAATATCAAATGCTATTAAATATAGTGATAGTAATTGCAATATTTATTAAATGAAAATGGAAAAATATCTTTTTCAAACAAAGCCAGCAAATTAGATGTAACGACTGTAAAAAAGAATTTTTGACAGATATTATACTTTAGAAAATATGAAAAAATATTCTGGATTAGGGCAATTGCAAAAAAAGAGTTAGTAGAAATTAATGGAGGAATAATTACAGCTAGATATAAAAAAAAATGAATTATGTATTGAAATATTATTATAATAACTACAATCGTAATGCATTTTTTTCTGATTGGGGACAGTTCTTTTCGCAAAAAAGAACCGTTCCCAATCAGAAAAAATTACAAATTAAAGTTAAAAATAGGAAAAATACTAATAATCAAAAAAAGTATAAAACCCAGCAAAAAACTCCATGCAAAATTTTCCCAATAACATAAGGTTTAATAGATAAATCAGATTTAGAGACAATACTAAAAACTTGTAGTAAAACAGAAAGCCCACCAAAGCCTAGCAAGATAGCTGTAACAATTATGTTTAAAGAGATATTTTTAAGTTTTATTAAAGATACCATATTAATACCATTAGTAACTTCAAACAAACCTGTAAAAACAGAAGCTATAATTTGTGAGGAGATGCCTAAAAAGTGGCAAACTGGTTCAAGTAATATACAAACTAAACTTGTTATTCCACTAATATTTAAAATCGATATTACAACTGAAAATAATACAACAAAGCCTCCAATCATAAGAATTGTAGAAATAGCTGATTGAATGCTTGTGCCTAGTATTTCTCCTAAGTTTGAAACTGTGATATTTTGAAGTTTATTATCATATTTAGATATAGTATATTGTTGTCTAGTTGCTAAGTTTTTCTTCCAAAACCTAAAAATAATTCCAACAGTTATACTTCCTAGAATATGTGTTATAAATAATAACATTCCAATTATATAATTGCCAAATAAACTTATTCCGACAGGTTCCTATAATAAATAATGGACCAGAATTATTAGTAAAGCTTAGCAATCTTTCACATTCTTCTTTTTTGTGCAAATATTATTATTTCTAAAATTAACAGCTATTTTGGCACCGAACAGGATATCCGACTTAGCCATCCCATAAATAACGCGAAACTTCCTTCTCCAGAAATATTAAATAGAGGTTTCATTAATTTATTAAAGATTTTTCCTAATTGATATGGAATACGTGTTTTAGATAATACTTCTGTTGCAATGAAAAATGGAAATAGGGAGGGGATGACAGAATTTGCCCATAACTTTAGTCCGGATTTTGCAGCTTGCATATTTGAGGATGAAAATAGTATGAGATATATTAAAAAATCAAGAAAACTCCTGATAATAAATTTCGTTTTATTTTAAATACAAATACTCTGAAATGTTTCATTTAAAGCCAACCTCCATTATAATTTGTATGAGCCTGTTTTAGTATTTATACATAAAAATATTGTGACAAGAAAACTTTAAATTTTCCTGCCACAATTATTGTTATTGGGTTGTATTTTCATTAGAGGTGCTATTATTTTGACTAGTAGAATTATTTACATTATTAACTGTATTATTTTTTTCAGTGTTAGTATTTGCTGATGATGAATTATTGCTTGGTGTTTTATTTTCAGTAGAACTTGATGAAGGAGTAGTGTTTGTATTTGTAGTAGTTTTATTATTGGTTTCAGTAGGTGTTTGTTTTGTTCTGTTTTTACTGTACTTTGTGTAGAAGATGAAGAATTATTTTTTTCTTTCGAGGAAGGTGTACTAATATTTGTTGTAGTATTTTTTGAATTAGAGTTATTTTTATTCGTTTTATTTGAATTCATACTACTTCCAGAATGCTGAGTACACATATCAGGTACAGTGCCTTTTAAGAAGTATTCTGTAAAAGTATTAGGACAACTAGAATTTGCGACTTTTCCAGAATCTCTACAGATTGTAGATGTTACAACACCGTCAGTTTTTTTCAAACTTTTTACTTGGAAGTCCAGAATGAATATTTTTCATAACACTTGACCAAATAAGTCCTGCTGGGTTTTTACCATTAAAGTTAATGCTTTCATTCATATCAAATCCATACCAACAAACAGCTGTATAATATGGAGTAAATCCGCAAAGCCATCTATCATAATTTTCGTTTGTAGTACCTGTTTTTGCGGCTACATCCATACCTGAAATAGAACAATATGTAGCTGTTCCGGCACTTCCAGTAACAGGTTCTGTTAATAATTGTTTTAAAATAAATGCTGAATCTTTCGAAATTACTCTTCTCTTTTTTTGTTTAGATACTAAAATGGTTTCATTTGAATGTGAATCTATTTTAGTATAAAAAGTAGGTTCTATATAAACACCATCATTTGCAATAGAACTATATGCACCTGCAAACTCAAGAGGGGAGATACCTTGGTCAAGTCCACCTAAGGAAAGAGCTAGATTTACATCTTTATCATTTAAAGTAGTAATTCCCATTTTCTTTAAATATCTAATTGATACTTGAGGGGTAAGTTGTTCCATAAGTTTTACAAAAGGTATATTTTGAGAAGATTCAACAGCTTGTCTTAAGGTAATTGATCCTTTATAATTGTCATAATCAATAGGGGAATACGCTTCTCCATTATAATCTATAAATGTTGTTGGTTCATCTGCAAAAACGGTTACATTTGTTACTAATTTTTTTTCAATTGCAGGAGCAAGTACAGCAACTGGTTTCATACTTGATCCAGTTTGACGTTTCATTTGTGTTGCTCTATTAAATCCTCTTGATTTTGTTTTTTCACCTAATCCACCAGAACATGCTATAACATAACCATTCGATTGGTCCATAATTACAACAGCTGCCTGTGCATAGTCATCATTTTTTGATGATTTTAAAACATATTTTTTATTTTTACATTCATTTTCTACTACTTTTTGTATATCACTATTTTGAGTACTATATATAGAACTTCCAGACAAATAAAAATAGTTTGTTGCAAAGTCTTGAGATATATGTTTTTGGTTAGAGAAATCAGATATTATTTCATTTATAAGTCCATCTGTATGATACGAATATAAAGATGAATTATTTTGTAGATTTCCCTTGCTAAATTTTAATCCATTATCTACTTGTGAAACCGCTTCGTTATATTCATTTTCAGAAATATAGCCTAATTCTTTCATTTTACTCAAAACAGTTTTAGTTCTTTTACTAATTTTCTCGGATTTATCAGTATCAGAAAAAGGATTATATGAGTTTGGCGAATTGTTAATTCCTGCTAAAAATGCACATTCTGCTAAACTTAAATCTTTAATATCACGATTAAAATAGTAAAGAGCCGCTTCTTTAACTCCATAAATATTAGGACCTGTATAAATAATATTTAAATAAGCTTCTAAAATATCATCCTTAGAAAAACAACAATCTAAAACACAGGCATAAAACCATTCCTTAACTTTTCTTGAAATAGTATTAGAATCATCACCAGTTAAATTTTTAACAAGTTGCTGGGTTATAGTACTTCCACCAAAAGAGGAAGAGCCGCGTCTTATAACATAAGACAAAATAGCAGCTCCAGTTCTTTTTAATGTCAACACCGTGATGCTTATAAAAACGTTGGTCCTCTATAGCGATATATGTTTTTCAAATTATTAGGCATCTCGGAAAGTTTTATATTATCTCTATTTCGTTCTGAACCAATTTCAGCAATTACATTTTTATTAGAGTCAAATACAGTGGAAGTAGAATTATTAAACATTTCCTTTGCAAGTGTTTTAAATGTATATGCTTTAAAAAGCAAGATAACCTATAGATACAATTAAAAACAAAATTAAAATAATAACAATAAATTTTATAAAACGGCTTTTTTAATGATTTAGGTTCTTTCTTATTTTTCTTATTTACTTTTTTATCATTACTATGTTTCATTAAAAGTACCTTTCTATATTATGAATTTTTTACTTCTTTATTAGGAATTAGATTATTTATTAAAATACCAATTCCTATAATTAAAAATGCAAAAATAGTTATTGAACCTAAAACAGGTATTAATTGTATTAATTTATAAACAATGCTTAAAACAATAATTGATAATATTGTTAATAATGTATTATTAGCTTTCTCAAATTTAACATTTAATTTTTCTGCAACTAATTTTGATAAAACAATTATAACCACACTAGATGCTATAAGTAATAATACTAAATACAAAGCAGTTAATATAAATGCTAAGTTTATAGTCACACCACATATGAATAAAATAAAAGAGGCAATAGGAATTATAATTAATGCTAAAAATCCATATAGTAAAGATTTTGGCAAGTTTTTAACAAAGTCAGGATATGTGTTTATAAATTTACAATTTAGCCATTTTCCTATAACAAATAATACAATTGCAAGAACAGCAAGTGAAAGTACAGATGTTAAAAATGCATTTATTTTAGTTAAAGTACTTACTTCTGTATCTTCATTAATAGAAGCAAAATTTGTTGATCCTTTTACAGTATTTTCTGGAATAGTTATTTGTTCTTTTGATGAATAATTTAAATCACCTTCTATAGATAATTCATCTGAAATTGTAATATTTTCGGATGAGATATTTGCATTTCAGATATGCAGCCATCTAAATTAGATTTGGCTGATGATGAAAAGACATCACAATCAACATTTCCTGATAATGTGAAATTTCTAGAAATATTGTATACATTAATTCCAACATCACCAGATAAAATTAATGAATTTGAAGCATTAAATAAAGAAGCTTCAATTAAACTATATTCACCAATTGTTACAGTATTTGCACAAATAAAAGCATTACCACTAATATCTGTATCAATTGTGACATTTCCAGATGTTACTACAAAAAACATCGCCTTTTACAGGTGTTGTAATTTTAACATCTTCGGTACCAGCAGCATAAAATAATTTTTTGAAGTTGAATCTTGCGTTTTATAGTCAGTTTCATCTTCATCTGTGGTATTCTCAGAAGCATCTACTTCAGATGCTTCATTATCATCATCAGAAATTGGTATAATTTCATCATTATAATTTACAGATTCTGAATTATCTACTTCATTATCAGCTAAAGATAGAACCGATATACTGGAAATTAATAAAATAAAAATAATTAAAATTTTTCTCAATATATTTTTCATAAATATATTCCTCCTTCTAAATAAAATTTACTTAAATATATATTTTTTAATATATAGTCAAGTTGATTTTTATAAGTATTTGTAATATAATAGATAAAGTTTTGGAGGGAATATGAAAAATATAAAAGATTATAATTTAGAAGAATTAAAACAAGAACTAATAAATATGGGAGAAAAGCCATTTAGAGCAGAACAAATATTTAATTGGATTTACAGAGAAAATGTAACATCATTTGATGATATGACAAATTTATCACTAAATCTAAGAGAAAAAAATTAAAGCAAAATTACACATTATGCATATTCAATATTTTAAGAAAACAAGTAGCATCAGATGGAACAATAAAATATTTATTTGATGTATTAGACGGAAACGCAATAGAAACAGTTTTAATGAAATATCATCACGGGTATAGCCTATGTGTATCATCTCAAATAGGATGTAAAATGGGGTGCAAATTCTGTGCATCAACAGGAATTGCATTTATAAGAAGCCTAACATCAGGAGAAATTGTAGAAGAACTTTTAGCTGTTGAAAGAGATGAAAATATAAAAATTTCAAACGTAGTATTTATGGGAATAGGGGAGCCATTAGATAATTATGACAATGTTGTAAATGCAATCAGAATTATAAATAATCCAAAAGGAATTAATATTGGTGCAAGACACATTAGTGTATCTACAAGTGGGTTAGTACCTATGATTTATAAGTTAGCTGAGGAAAATATTCAATGTACTTTATCTATTTCTTTACATGCAACTACAGATGAAAAAAAGAAGTTCAATGATGCCTGTAAACAACAGATATAATATAGAAGAATTAATGAAGGCTTGTAAGGATTATATTAAAACAACTAATAGAAGAATTTCTTTTGAGTATGCTTTAGCTAAGGATAATAATGACAATTTAGATGATGCTAAACAATTAGTTAAGTTACTTAAAGGCATGATTTGCCATGTAAATTTAATTCCTATTAATAAAATCGAAAAAATGGTAAATTTGATAAAAGTTCAAATGAGAATATTTTGAAATTTAGAGATTATTTAAATGACCACGGCATTGTTGCAACTGTTAGACGTGAGCTTGGGTCTGATATTGATGCAGCCTGTGGGCAACTTAGAAGAAAAAGAATTTATAATTTTTTCGTATTGGGACCGTTTCTTTTCGCGAAAAGAAACGGTCCCTTCGCCAAAAGAAACAATCTTTTTTGCAAAAAGGAAACGGTCCCAATGAAAAAAGAAACGATCTTGATGAGAAAAATTACCAATTTTTCTCCAAATCCAACAACTTTTTTCAAGCTAAGTCCAAAATTCAAAATCTCACTAGCAAAAATAGAAGCAATAAAACCTTTAATTCCAAAGGCAGGAACAAAGAAGAAAATAAAGCTAATACTAACTAATAAATCAATAATATTAATAAAAAGGACATTAACTTGAGCATCTAATCCTTTTAAAATATTATCAACAACAATATCGACATACATAAAAGGAATAAGTGGAGCAAACATTTTTATATAAATTCCAACTTGAGTATCATTATAAATAATTTCACCTAATTTATTTCCAAAAAAAAATAATATAAAGAAATGTCAAGAACAAGGCAAATAAGAATGAGCCTACTATTAATTTATCTGAATATTTTTTTTATCTTTAAGTAATCTTTTTTTTACATAATATCTAGAAAACTCTGGTATTAAGAGACCAGAAACAGCAGTTAAAAATGTAGCAGGAAAAAGTACAATTGGCATTGCCATACCTGTTATTGTACCGTATTCGGCAAGAGCCGCTTCGCAATTTATTCCATTTTTTTCTAAGCTAGATGGAATGATAAGTTGCTTTAATGTTGAAAGTCCAGAGCGAATGTAAGATGTAAAAGCAACTGGTAGTAAAATTCTAAAAATTCTATGTAAGAAATGATTGTTTTTAACTGTACAAGTATTATCAATTTTCGTGTTTAGGTCAAATATAAAAACAAATATATTGTATGTAAAAAGAACAAACCTCGGACAAGACGTCACCTAAGATTAATGCAAAACATATATTTTCTATATTTCCTGTTGGTATATATTTTTTTAGTAAAAAAATAGTTATAATAATTTTAGCAACATATTCTAAAAAAATTTGCAAGCACAGATTTATAAACTCTTCTTACTGCTGTAAAATAGCCTGATATACAACTTGATATTGCTATCATTGGAAGTGCAATTGATATTAGGTATACAACTGAATTGCCAACTTTGCTATGAAAAACAAATCTTAGCGATGAAAGATGCATTTAAGCAAAATATTATACAGGCTATGAAACCAAATGATAGGCTGATAAGTATACATTTTATTATTGATTTTTTAATTCCTTTATTATTACCAATTGCTAGTTCTTCTGAGACTATTCTAGTTGATGTTATGTTT